>Ga0233427_10003290_pt1 | contig 14307 bp, 11 predicted proteins | sample SI_118_April2016_5_FD_179885 | JGI IMG/M metagenome (GOLD analysis project Ga0233427, IMG submission 179885) | Seawater microbial communities from Saanich Inlet, British Columbia, Canada - SI_118_April2016_100_MG | ecosystem: Environmental > Aquatic > Marine > Inlet | place: Canada: British...
CGACCTCCGACCCTGGCGTGATACATGGCACGGTCCATCCTGTGGTCGCCTCGCTCGGTGATCGTCCGTTGATCATCTATCCAGCCGTCTCACATCCCCACAAGAATCATCGGGTCCTTCTCGATGTGCTGCCAGCCCTGATCGACGCGCATCCCGATGTCCTTGTGGTGTTCACCGGTGGAGCCGGTCGATGTGCGACTCCTCTTGAGGCCGCAATCCGAGCCCTCGACCCAGAGGGGCAACACATACGTCATCTTGGGCGCGTCGAAGCGGCCACGCTGGCTGAACTCACCGCTCGCGCTGATGTCATGGCGTTCCCGTCGCGCTACGAGGGTTTCGGTCTTCCTGTGCTCGAAGCCATGCATCGGGGCACTCCGGTGGTGGCGGCGAGCACCACGGCGCTACCCGAGGTCCTTGGCAATGCAGGCGTGCTAGTCGATCCTGGTGATATTGAGGGATGGGCTGCAGCCTTGAGCGGTCTTCTCGGCGATGAGATGCGCCGTGCAGAACTCGCCGTGGCGGGTACGGCTCGAGCCGAAGCCTATTCTCCAGCATCGTCTGCTGCAGCCTTACTCAGCGTTTGGCGCGACGCTGTTTCCTAGGAGGGTTGAACAATGCGTGTGCTAGTGATCTGCCCTCATTTTGACCCTGACCCGGCACCGACCGGTGTGGTCATGACCGAGATCGTGCACCGCGTGGCGGAGCAAGGTCATGAGGTCGAAATCGTCACCTCGTTACCGTGGTACACCGAGCACGCTGTCGAACCGGAATGGCGGGGTCAGCTGTGGCGGACCGAGCGGACTGCGTGGGGCTGGATTACCCGAGTCCATCCGTTCCCTACCGATAAGCGAAACATCCCTGCTCGCGCGCTGGGGTTTGTGGGATTCACGGGGCTGGCAGGGCTGCTCTTGCTGCTGCGCCGGCGCCGGCCCGATGTGGTACTCGCCATGTCGCCTCCCTTGACCCTCGGGCTTCCAGCGTGGGTCACGGCCCGTGTTCGTCGTGTGCCCTTCGTGTTCAATGTGCAGGATATTTTCCCGGATGTCGCGATAGAGGTCGGAGCAATCACCGACCCAACGATCATTGGTATCGCCCGGTGGCTGGAGCGCTTCATCTACCGGCGCGCCGATGCCGTGACGGTGTTGTCCGACGATCTGGCGGAGAACGTGTCCGCCAAGATCGGTGAAGATTCATCGACCAAGGTTCGTGTCATTGCGAACTTTGTTGATACCGAACGGATCCAACCGGCAGAGCGCCGGAACTCGTACCGTGAGGACTTCGATCTCGGTGATCGCACCGTGGTGATGTACGCCGGCAACCTTGGGTTCTCGCAGCCACTCGAGCTGCTGATCGATGCTGCTCGCGCGATGACCGACCGAGAAGATGTGGTGTTCGTAATCAACGGTGGCGGCTCCGAGCGCCCGCGCCTGCAAGTTCTTGCCGCTGATCTCGACAATGTTCACTTCATTGACTTCCAGCCGCCCGAGCGGTTGAGTGAGATGCTTGCGGCAGGCGACATACACGTGATTGCGCTGCGCAAGGGCCTCGCTCGGTCATCAGTGCCATCGAAGCTCTACTCGGTCCTGGCTGCCGGCCGCCCCGTGTTGGCCTCGATCGACCCGGAGACTGAGGTCGAACGGGTGCTGCTGACCCACGAATGTGGCGTCACCTGTCGGCCCGAGGACAGCGCTGCATTTATCGAGACTCTGCGCGAATTGCTTGACAACCCGGACGCAACGGCTGCTATGGGGGACCGGGGTCGCCGATTCGTCGAGAGCTGGGTATCGCCAACAGGTGTTGCAACGGCCTATATCGACCTGTTCGACGAGTTGAGAAGCAGTCGCTAATCCGGGTCGGTGCGCGCCGATGCGCCCCGCGCTGCCGCTAGCGTTGCACGCCGTGGGTAAAGCAAGTTCGTCCAAGAAGGTCCAGCGGGCCGCCAAAGCAGCAGCCTCTTCGCGAGGCGCGTCGGAAAAGCGGGAGCTGGGTTTCCCGCTCACCATTGCGGTCGTTGTCATCCTTGGCATTGCGCTGGTCGTGATCGCACGTGAGGGCCGGGAAGTGGTGGCTCCGACCACGGCCGACCACTGGCACTCCGCCTACACGGTCTACGACTGTGGCACGCCTGTGGCTGAGTTCCAGAGCGTTGCTGACCCGGACGGCATCCATAGTCATCAGGATGGTCTGATCCATATCCATCCGTTCAATAGCTCTGCTACCGGCACGGACGCTCAGCTGTCGGTCTTCTTTGAGGCGATGGAAGCGACGGTTAGCTCCGACGAGATCATTGCACGAGAGTTCCAGGACATCGTGGCTGATGACGGCTGTGGCGATGAGGCTGCAGTCATCAAGATCGGTCGTTTCGAGGTGGATCCTGAGATCCGGTTGGTTGCCGTGTACGACAGGGACTTCGGAGAGGTTCAGTTCCTCAGTGACCGCGAAGCCTTCACAATCGCAAAGGTTCCCGTCGGCGAAGATCCGCCGGCACCCAGCGCCGCTGCCCTCGCTCAGCTTGAAGCGAGCACCGGTTCGGATCGGATCTCCCAGGATCCTGTCCCGCTTGAAACTGTTACAACCGATGGCGAAAGCGACGCTCCTGATTCTGATGGATAGTGACCGTCGGGTGAATCCCGACTGATACCCGTCACCCATGGAGCTCTTAGCCACTAGTTTCGCGTAGGGCAGCGTGCGCTCTCCCGGCTGGCGGATTAAACACGCGAAACGCATTCCGACTCTCAGGAGGTCCTATGAAGGCCGTAGTTCTTGTCGGTGGGTTCGGAACACGGCTCCGGCCCCTCACATTGACGAGTCCCAAGCAGATGCTGCCGGTGATCGATCGGCCCATGCTCGAACATGTGATCGGCAGACTCGGAGGCCACGGTGTCGATGAAGTCGTCCTTTCGCTTGGCTACAAGGAAGATGTCTTTCGCGAGGCGTACCCAAACAACGAGTGTGCGGGTGTAGCACTGGCCTACGCCGTCGAGCCTGAACCGCTCGACACGGCGGGTGCCGTGCGCTTTGCCGCCGACGCTGCTGGTATCAATGAGACCTTCATCGTCATCAATGGCGATGTCTTCACCGATCTCGACGTGACGTCGGTGTGGAACCGCCACCACGAGATCGGTGCTGAAGCCACGATCGCGCTAACACCGGTTGATGACCCGTCCCGCTACGGCGTTGTCCCGACTGACCCCGCCGGCAAAGTTCTCGGGTTTGTCGAGAAGCCTCCTGCCGGCGAAGCGCCGACAAACTGGATCAACGCAGGTACCTATGTACTCGAACCATCTGTGCTCCAGCGCATCGAGACCGGCCGCAAAGTGTCGATCGAACGCGAAACATTCCCAGCGATCGTGGCCGATGGTGGCCTGTGGGCTGTCCAGTCTGAGGCCTACTGGGTCGACGCCGGCACACCAGAAACGTACATCCAGATTCAACTCGACCTTCTCGACGGGGTTTGTGGGGATGTGGTCAACGGCATCGCCGCCGACGCATCCGTCGATCCGTCGGCGGTCATTGAGCGATCTGTCGTGATGAGCGGAGCGACCGTAGCGGCCAACGCGATTATTCGCGGGTCGATCGTGTCCATGGACGCGGTTATTGGAGAGCGCACATTGATCGAGGGCTCGATCGTGGGACCCAGAGCGGTCGTCGGCGCCGGTTCGAGAATCACCGAACTGACCATGCTTGGGGACAGCGCACGGGTTGATGGTGACGCTTCGCTGGCGGGTGCCAAGATACCGGAGAACAAGTGATGGCTGTTCTTGTCGCCGGCGGCGCCGGCTACATCGGGAGCCACACCGCAGTGGCCCTTCACGAGGCCGGCCGCGAGGTCGTCATTGTTGACAACTTCTCCAACAGTTCGCCGAAAGCGGTTGATGCCGTTCGTGCGCTCACCACTGATTCGATGGCGATGGTGGAAGTCGACATGCTTGACTCCGGCGGGTTGGCACGCGTTTTCAGAGATCACGACATCGACGAGGTGATCCACTTTGCCGCCTATAAGGCAGTTGGTGAGTCGGTCGACAAACCCCTCGACTATTACCGCAACAACCTCGGGTCCACGATTGGTCTCGTCGAAGCGATGGTGGAAGCTGGCGTCTCGAAGCTGGTCTTTTCGTCTTCGTGCACGGTCTATGGCCAGCCCAGTGTGATTCCGGTCACCGAGGCGGCGCCTACCGGCGCGGAAAGCCCTTACGGCTGGACGAAGTACATGAGCGAGCAAATCTTGAGCGATGCTGCTGCCGCTGTTGATCTCGACGTTGTACTTCTTCGATACTTCAATCCGGTTGGCGCCCACGAGAGCGGCACCCTGGGCGAAGATCCCAATGGGATCCCCAACAATCTGGTGCCGTTCGTGATGCAAGTGGCAGTTGGCCGACTCGAAAAGGTCATGGTGTTCGGCGGTGACTATGACACCGCTGACGGCACCGCCGTTCGTGACTACATCCATGTCGTCGATCTGGCTGAGGGGCACGTTGCCGCCTTGGACGCTCTCGCTGGAGAAATCTCGGGCTGTACGGCGGTCAATCTTGGCACTGGCGTAGGACACACGGTCCTCGATGTGGTGCATGCCGCAAGCGCAGCGGTCGGCTCACCGATCCCGTACGAAGTCGTTGATCGTCGCGCCGGCGACATTGAGAAGATCTACGCCCACCCAGCGTGTGCCAAAGAGGTTCTGGGCTGGAGTTCGAAGCGTGATCTTGCCGACATGATGCGAGATCACTGGAACTGGCAGCGCCAAAACCCCAACGGTTTCACATAAGCCCAAGGGTTCTCGACAATGACATCGGCGCGGGCCGACGTCGTTCTCGAGAAATGGTGGACGGTTACCGGAACAGGTCTTCGGACGGATCGCGGATGATCTCATCGACCACTCCACCGCGTCCGAACCACGCGGGGTCGAGGCCGCGGATGATCGCTACGGCAACACCCTTTGACTTGCCCATAACCAGGTCAGCGGCAGCGGCGATTTCATCGACGATTGCCACCTCGGTCACCATCAGCTCCCGGCCGAGGGCGTCGGTAGTGCCCCGTAAGTCAGCGATGGCCTTGATGCCGGCGCAGCCAATGGCGATATCGGTGACGCCGCGTCGCCAAGGTCGGCCGAAGGTGTCACTGATCACGATGGCGACGTCGACGCCATGGCGGGCCTTGAGTCGGTCACGGACGCCACGTGCTGAACGATCGCTGTCGACCGGTAGCAGGGCGGCCTGACCACGTTCAACATTGGACAGGTCGATTCCGGCGTTGGCGCAGACGAAGCCGTGCTCGGTTTCGCTGATGATCAACTCACCGCGTCGCCGCAAAATACGTACGGACTCCCGTTCCACGAGAGGCTTGTGGGAAAGGGGATCGTCGGGATCGATATCGACGAGGCGACCCTCGGCTTTCGAGACGACCTTCTGAGTGATCACAAGGCAGTCGCCGTCAAGAATTTTCGCCTCGGACGCGGCAATCAGTTCAGCCAGGTCGTCCCCGGGGCGAACCTCGCCGATTCCGGTGATGGGTAGAACTTCGAGACTCATCGGCAGGCCTCCGCGCATGCTGTGGCGAGTGCTGCGGCTACGCCGGGTTCACTCATGATGGTTGGCATCACCAGGGCGTGCATCCCGGCGGCTTCGACGTCGGAAGCGAGATCGGCGTCCACTTCGTCGATCACGAGTGTGGCGGCGAGATCTCGATAACGACGGGCGACTCCCACGACGGAGGACTCTTCGCCGAGTTCGCGCAACATGCGATCGGCGGGCCCCTTCAACGCGGCGCCACCGACGATCGGGGACACGGCGACGTTGCGGTCACGGCGGGCCACGACGGCTTCAGTAACGCCTGGGATGGCGAGAATCGGTCCGATTGAGACAATGGGGTTGGACGGGGCGATTACAAGACCATCGGCACTTTTGATGGCGTCGAGGGCCTCCCGGCTGACCGTGGAGGTGTCGGCGCCGTCGAACCGGACGCCGGTAACCTCGACCGAATGGGCGAGTCGCACGAAGTACTCTTGAAAGCCGATCTCTGAGCCGTCGGTCAGGGTGACCCTGGTCTCGACGCTCTGGTTCGTGACTGGAAGAAGCTTGCAGGAGAGACCCCAGGCGGTGGCGATCTCGGCGGTTACGGACGTGAGGCTGGCACCGGCGTGGAGGCGGGCGGTGCGGAACAGATGTGTACCGAGATCGCGATCACCGAGTCCAAACCAGTTGTCGCCACCGTAGCGGCCCAGTTCGGCCATGGCCTTCCAGGTCTCGTTAACGAGACCCCAACCCCGCTCAGGATCGATTGCGCCGGCGAGTGTGTAGGTGCAGGTATCGAGATCAGGACTGATGTGGAGTCCGTGGAGAACGACATCATCGCCGACGTTGACCACAGCGGTGACCGTCGATGGAGGGAAGGCTTCGAGCGCACCACAGAGGTAGCGGGCCGCACCGACGCCTCCTGCCAGCACGGTGTGCATGTCAGGCGAGGCCGCGCAGTCGACCTTCGAGCAAGTCGAGATCGGCATCGACCATCGACGTGACGAGGTCCTCAAAGGTGGTTGTGGCCTTCCAGCCAAGATCTGTCTGCGCCTTGGTGGGATCCCCGACAAGAAGGTCGACTTCGGCGGGACGCATGAAGCGCTCGTCGATGGTGACGTGTTCCTGCCAGTCGCGGCCGACATGGTTGAACGCGACCTCGCAGAACTCGCGAACCGAATGGGTGTCGCCGGTGCAAATCACGAAGTCTTCAGGCGTGTCCTGTTGCAGCATCCGCCACATGGCATCGACATAGTCGCCAGCGAAACCCCAGTCGCGCTGGGCGTCGAGGTTGCCGAGGCGGAGTTCGGTCTCGCGGCCAAGATGGATCTGAGCGACGCCGTGGGTGATCTTGCGGGTAACAAACTCAAGACCGCGACGCGGGCTCTCGTGGTTGAACAAGATTCCTGAGGTGCCATGCAGTCCATAGGACTCGCGATAGTTGACGGTGATCCAATGGCCGTAGACCTTGGCGACGCCGTACGGACTGCGGGGGTGGAACGGGGTTGACTCGGATTGGGGAACTTCATGGACCTTGCCAAACATCTCTGACGAACTCGCCTGATAGAAGCGAATGTCTGGGTCGACCAAGCGGATGGCGTCGAGGACCCTGGTAACGCCGAGTGCAGTCGTTTCGCCAGTCAGTACTGGCTGGCCAAACGACGTCTGCACAAATGACTGGGCGGCGAGGTTGTACACCTCTTCAGGGCGGTACGTCCGAAGAATCTCAATCATTGACACTTCATCGAGAAGGTCGCCGGGTGCCAAGGTGACCTTGTCCTGGATGTGGGAGATTCGCTCAAAGTTGACGGTGCTCGATCGTCGGACCATACCGATGACCTCGTAGTCGCGTTCGAGGAGAAACTCGGCGAGATAGGAGCCGTCTTGCCCTGTGATTCCGGTGATGAGTGCGCGCTTGGCCACGGTGATTCCTTAATGGGCGGAAAGTTCTAGAGTCGTTGAGTGCAGTTAGTGACACGACGTGGGCGCTGACGCTATCTGGCGCCAGTACTGAAGTAGATCACGGAGTGTTTGTTCGATCGGAATTTCGGGCACCCAACCCGTGTCGTCGCAGAGCTTGCCGTTATCGCCGCGCAGGACCGGGAGATCTACGGGTCGTAGCAGAGAAGGGTCAGGCGCGAGGTGCATCGGGGCCGCCGAGAGCGAGAGAAGAGTGTTGGCTAGTTCGCTGACGGGCAGGTCGACGCCGCTGCACACGTGATACGTCTCGCCGGGTTGACCGTTGATCATCAACAGGTGGTACGCCCGCACAACATCGCGGACGTCGGTAAAGTCGCGACGGGCCGCAAGGTTGCCGACGGGAATGGATGGGTTGCCATTCAACTCATTGTGGGCGATTCGGCTGGCAATGGCCGACGCCACGAATCGGTCACTCTGCCCTGGGCCGAGATGGTTGAATGACCGGACCCGGATGACCTCGAGGCCGTGTCCGAGGCCCGCCTGGATGCAGACCATCTCGGCCGCTGCCTTACTAGCGGCATAGGGGTTGACCGGCTGAAGCGGCTGAGTTTCCGTGAGCGGGAGATCGCTTTCGTGAACCTGTCCGTAGATATCCGCGCTGGTGACAGCGAGAACTCTCGTAGCACCAGCGAATCGAGCAGAATCCAGGACGTTGACGGTGCCTTCGACATTGACTCGATATGTCTCAATCGGCGAATCCCACGACCCTCCTACGTCGGATTGAGCGGCCAGGTGGTAGACGACGTCGGGAGCAGCGTCAGCGAACGTGGCGATCAACTTGTCGCGGTCGGTGATGTCGGTGGCGGACTCAGTGACATCTTCTCCCGCTGAGGTCAAAAGATCGACAAGATAACGCCCGACGAACCCGCCGGCGCCGGTGATTAGTGCGCGCATTTTGAGAGGTTGAGCAAGGCGTAGTCCATCGAAGGAGATTCTAGCTTCCAGGGTGTCCTGTCATCGTTGAGGTTGAGCGGTAGCCTCCGTCGATCGTGGACGCCACCGATCAACCATCGCTCCCAGACGCTGAGTCTGCTTCCGAAACGCGGGCGGCCACTCCCTCGGTGACGGCTCTCGTGGTTGCCCACGAGCCCGGTGAGTGGTTTGAGGAAACCATCGAGAGTCTTTTCACACAGGATTATCCCCGTCTCGACATCATGGTGATCGATGCCGCCGGCGAACCTGACCTTGCCGAGCGACTGCGAAAGATCGCTCCCGACGCCACCCTGCTCGACGCGTCGGACACCAGCGGATTCGCGGCGGCCGCCAATACCGCCTTGGAAACGGATCTGAATTCGGCCTTTCTGCTGATCTGCCATGACGACGTCGCCCTTGCTTCGGATGTCGTGCGAACGTTGGTGACCGAATCGCTTCGGTCCAACGCTGGCATCACCGGCCCGAAGCTGGTGGCTTGGGACAATCCCGAACAACTGCAGCACGTTGGCCTTGTTGCTGACCGGTTCGCTGTCACCGGCGAAGTGGTTGAGCCCGCCGAACTAGATCAGGAGCAGTACGACACTGTCACCGACGTGTTCGTGGTTCCGACGGCATGCCTATTGGTCCGCACCACCTTGTTCCGAGAATTGAGCGGTTACGACTCGGTCATCACCCGGCGCGGCGAGGATGTTGATCTCTGCTGGCGAGCGCAGCTCAAGGGCGCTCGGGTAATCGTTGCCCCCGATGCTCTCGTCCGCCACCGGGAGCAACTTGTTGAACGAACCGGTGTTGATGACATCCGCCGAACCCGAGCACGCCATCAAACCCGGACCGTGATGGTCAACAGCAGTAGAGCGTCGCTGTTCTTTACTCTGCCGCTGATGGTAGCTCTTGCGTTGGGCGAACTCTGCATCGCTTTGGTGACCATGAGATTCGCTCACGTGCGAGATGTCATCCATGCGTGGACATGGAACATAGGTCGTCTGAGCGAGATCAGGCGGCGTCGGAAGTTCGTGCGATCGGTGGTCAAGGCGTCTGATACCGATGTGCGAGCGCTTCAGCAACTCGGCAGTGTCCGCATTAATGCGTTCATCCGAGGCCAGATTGGTCGAGGCGAGCGCCATTTTGGCAATGAACTAGTCAGCGCGATGCAGACCGGCACTAGCCGTTTCGCGGTGCTGTCGTGGGTGCTCGTGGTTGTCTTCGTGCTCTTTGGCTCGCGGCAGCTACTGACCTCTGGCCCTGCCGCCGTTGGCGACTTTGCAGCATTTCCCTCGTCGGCGGGCGAACTCGTCAGCGACTGGTGGAGTGGTTGGGTGCACCGTGATCTGGGATCGGCCGCCGCAGTCCCTACCGGCTACGGTCTTGCCGGGATCACGGCCTGGCTACTGGGCGGATCGTCAGGGTTCGTTCGGACTTGGCTGGTCCTCGGCCCCGTCTTTGTCGGCCTGGTCGGTGCCTGGCGATTACTCGCCGCCACTGGATCGAGACGGGCGCAGATCGCCGCTCTCGTTGGCTACACAGCGCTCCCGTTGGCATGGGGAAGTATTGCGGCGGCGTCGATGCCCGGCCTCATTGGCTTCGCTCTCTCCCCATGGCTGCTGGCCGGTGCGTTTCGCATCCAAGGGTCAGCCCCACACCGGGTGGCGACTGGTGCTGTGCGAGGGATTGTCCGGTCTTCGATTGGGCTTGGCACCGCGATCGGTCTGGGCATTATTTTCGAGCCCACGGCGAGCATTATCGTTCCGATCGTCTTCGCCGGGGTTCTCGTTGGGTCGCTCATCGCGGTTCACCCTGTAGGCGCGCACCGCCTGGTGGGCGCTGCGCCGTTGGTTGTCCTGATAGGGGCGCTCGTTTCGCTTCCGCAGACGATCGACCTTGTGGGATCCAACTTCTCCTGGGATGTATTTGCCGGCGGACGGACCGGGTCGGCATCAACCGTCTCGCTGCAAGAACTCACCCGTTTCTCGGTCGGCCCAGATGCCACGGAACCGCTCGTATGGCTTCTCGGTGTGTCCTGTCTTGTACCACTCCTGCTCGGACGGTCATGGCGTTTCGATCTCGGTGTCCGCCTTTGGACGGTGGCGCTGTCGTCATGGGGAGTGGCGCTGGTAGCAAGTCGTGGTTTGCTTGACTTCGGGCTCGCAGACCCGGCCCTCCTTATCGCTCCTGCCGCCGCGGCCGTGGCTGGGCTCTTGGGTCTTGCCGCAGTCACTGTTGAGCATGACCTCCGTCGGGCGGGCTTTGGCTGGCGGCAGACTCTCGTGCCGGTCGCACTGGTTGCAGCCGTGGCTGGATCGCTCCCTACGCTCGGATTGATTGAATCGGGACGCTGGGGTTTGGCGCGGCAGGGCTTCGAGGAGGCAATGCCGTTCATTAGTCCGGGGGTCGACGGCTCCTACCGTGTTGTCTGGGTTGGAGCTCCCGAGATTCTGCCGGCCGAGGGTCGCTCGCTTTCGGGCGGGCTCGCATGGGTCGCCACCCTCGATGGGCTGCCTACCGTTACCGACCGCACGATCGCTCCTGATGCTGGATCAGCGGACTTGATGGTCGACGTGCTCGACAGCGTGATGGCGGGGTCTACGCAACGTAGCGGCCGACTGTTCGGGGGACTCGGCGTTCGCTACGTCGTGCTGCTCGATCGGTTGGCGCCAGCTCCCTTCAGCTCAGAGTCCCAGGCTCGACCGATTCCGGGTGTTGTCGTTGAGGCCTTCGGACGTCAACTGGATCTCCGACAGATTGTCGGCTCAAACTCCGCCATGCGGGTCTATGAGAACACCGAATGGACGAGCGTTCGGGCTGCTGTGGTCGCCGGATTTGACCAAGGGGTCACCGAACTTGCCGACCTCGGGATCGAGCCTCTTGCGGGCACCATCGGTGTGCTCAGCGGCACTGGCCACGACATCACCGGGTCGATCCCCGACGGAACAGAAATTCTTGTCAGCCAAACACCTGACACGAATTGGGTTCTTCGCGTCGAGGGTGATGAGGCACCTCGTCGAATCGCCAACGGGTGGTCGTATGCCTTCGTCCCGGAATCGGGTGGCGAGGCGCACCTCTCCTACGAGACGCCATTCAGCCATCGCGCTGCGGTGGTCGCTCAACTTGCGGTGTTGATCTTGCTGGCCGTTGATCGACTTCGTCGCCAGTTTTGGGGAACGCGCCCATGAAGATTGTGCGGCTTAGCGCCACTGTTGTGATCCTCAGTGCTCTTGTCGTGGGCTTCGTGCTCGATCAGGAACCTCGTACCTTTGATGATGTTGCGTTGGTGGATCATGTCGGGACTCCGGCGACGTCGACTGGCACATGGTTCTGCCCGGGCGGGTCTGGTGAAGACGGACCGGCTGTTGTTGGCCTTGAGATCGTCAATGCCGGTACGCAGGCCGCTACCAGCGAGGTCACAGCATTGGGTTCCACTGCCGGAGACCTGTCAACGGTTCAACTCGCGTTGCCAGCGGGGGCACGGGTCTCGGTCGCGCTGTCCGATCTCGCCCCTGAGTCCGACTGGGTCGGCGCGGTGATCGAGGTCGATAGCCCGATGGTGATCGTCGAACAGTCGCATGAGGGTCCGACCGGCACTGACCGCTCAACCTGTGCCACCCACACAGGCACAGCATTTGCCGTTACCGATGGAGCCACTCGCGTGCTTTCCGACGGTGAGGAAATGACTCTCCTGCTTCTCAACCCCTTCCAAGAGGATGCCGTCGTCGATATCTCGTTCGTGGCGGACGTAGGTCCTGACTCACTTGATGCCATCGTCGTCCCGGGTCAGCAAGTGGTGGCAATAAATGTGACCGACGAGGTCACAGTGGCCCGCCGGGTCGCCGCCACGCTGGATGTGATTGCCGGTCGTGTCTCGGTCGCTCGGGTGCAGACTAGGGACAGCGAGTCGATGCGTGGTCTGACTGTCACACCAGTGATCCCTGATGGCGCAGAAGTCAGTGTCATCCCCATCCTTGGTACTGGTCAGACCACCGACATCATCACCGTGACAAATCCTGATCCGTTCGACGCCGCCGAGGTCGATTTGGAAATTCTGACCGACGGCTCTCTTTCTCCCGACCCGATCGAACTCACGGTCCGGCCCGGCCGCACCGTTCGTATTGACATGAGTACAGAGACCCGTCTCAGCGAACTCGGTGCGTTCTCGTTGATAGCCCGTTCATTGAATGAGATTCCTGTGGCGGTGATGCTCGAAAGTTCAGCAGGGCTAGCTGCCGAAGGTGTTCCTGGGACCGCCGCAATCGTCGGTATCGACGGGGCCTCGAACATGTGGATTGCACCTATGGAGGGCGGGGCAGGGCTACTCGCAATTGTCAATCCTTCGTCCACGTCGATCGCCATCGTCGATGTACATGTTGTCGATTCTGCCGGTCAGCGGTTTGTGCTGAGCGTGGAGCTTGGCCCAAGTCGGCGCACGACAATCCCGGTGATGGAGATCGGTGAAGGACGTCCGATCGTCGTTATCGAGTCGACGACCCCAGTTGTCGTCGGTCGAGATTTGACAGGATTCACCTCGCGTCAACTCCTCGGAGGAGCCGCCGTGGGAGAAGTTATTTCGCTGAGTCGGATCGAGTAGACGCAACTGCCGCCCAGAGTTCGGCGCTTGTGACCGGCCCAAGGAAGGCATGTTGGACGACACCGTCGTCATCAGCCACAACGAGTGTGGGGACGGCATCGATTCGGTAGCGCTCGTGGAGTTCCTTCTCTGCGGATACCTCAACTTGCTGCACGGCGACGGAGTTGCTTTCGAGGTGCTGGGCGCGTTCCCATACGCCAGCGCAGGTGTCGCAGGTAACTGAGGTGAATACCGCTACGAGCCATGGCGCTTCGGGACGGACGAAGTCGCGCCGATCAAGAAGCTGAGGGACGTGCGTCGCCTGGATGTACTTGTCTCGACGAGACCTCCCAAGCAGTCCGGCCACAGCCCCAGCTACAGCGAGAGCGCCGAGGACCAGCAGAACTCGGTCCATAGTTCAGCTGGCGTCGTCGCTTGAACCGACTTCGGCCGGCTGGGCTTGGGCTAGTTTGGCTGGACCGGACCGAGAGACCTCGATCAGGCGGTCGACTTCGGCACCGGAGATGGTTTCGTGTTCGAGTAGTGCGCGAGCGACGAGATCGAGTCCGTTGCGATATTCGATGAGCAAGTCGCGGCAGCGATTCTCCGACTCGACGAGGATCCTGCGGATCTCTTCGTCTACTAACTCTTGGGTGGCAGGGGAGTGGCTCTTTGACTGCATCATGTCTTCTCCGAGGAAGACGGGTCCGCTGTCAGATAGCGACATTGGGCCGACGGCATCGCTCATGCCCCACTCGGTGACCATGCGCCGTGCCAAGCTGGTGGCCTGCTGGAGGTCGTTGGCGGCACCGGACGAGAGTTCGTCGAACACGAGCACTTCGGCTACGCGACCGCCCATGGCCATGATCATGCGAGCCTCGGCCTCTTGCTTGTCGAGGCTGTGGCGATCGCCTTCGGGCAGCGTCATGGTGACGCCGAGCGCCATTCCCGTCGGGATGATGGTGACCTTGTGGACGGGGTCGTTCTTGGGCTGCACGGCGGCACAGAGAGCGTGGCCAGCCTCATGATAGGCGGTGTGCTCCAACTCCTCTGGCGATCGGACCATCGAGTCTCGTTCGATGCCAAGTAAGGCGCGATCGCGGGCGGCGTCAAAGTCGTTGGCGGAGATCTTTTTGCCACCACGGCGAACGGCGAAGAGTGCGGCTTCGTTTACGAGATTGGCCAAGTCGGCACCGCTCATGCCTGGACTTCCTCGGGCAATGACCTGGACATCGATGTCGTCGTCGGTTCGCTTTCCCTTGAGATGAACGCCGAGAATTTTGACTCGATCCTCAAGCTCGGGAAGCGGCACCATGACTTGGCGGTCGA
>Ga0233427_10003294_pt1 | contig 14301 bp, 13 predicted proteins | sample SI_118_April2016_5_FD_179885 | JGI IMG/M metagenome (GOLD analysis project Ga0233427, IMG submission 179885) | Seawater microbial communities from Saanich Inlet, British Columbia, Canada - SI_118_April2016_100_MG | ecosystem: Environmental > Aquatic > Marine > Inlet | place: Canada: British...
TGTAGTATAACTGAAGACAAGAGTAATGGTATTACATCACCTTTAAAAAAGAAATTTATAATTTTAAAAATATTAGGCCTGCCTTTAAAATAAATATTTTTCTTAAAAAAAATTTTTTTTTTTTTTGAATTTTCGTTAATATAATAACCATTACAGATGACCATATCTGAGTTTGTTTCCTGAATTTTTTCAATAAGTTTTAAAAAAAAATTTTGATCTAAATAATTATCATCATTTAAAACGATCAAATATTTTCCTAAAGCATGTTTAATCAATATCGAAAAACAATCATTACCATTTCTTTTCTTTGTATCCAAAATATATCTAATTCTTGCATCTCTTTTCTGAAATGATTTAATTATTTTTTGGGAATTATCATTTGATTGATTATCTAAAATTATCAATTCAAAATTTTTAAATGTTTGTCTAGTTACGCATTCCAGTGTTTCTTTTAAATATTTTTCACCATTGTACACTGGCATTAATATAGATAATAAAACCTGGTTATTATTAAGAACTTCGCTCACTTACTTTAAAATAATATTATAAAAAGTTTAATATTTTTCAACCGATCAATTTAAATATTTCTAAATTGCATTGGTGACTCCTCCATCAATCACGATATTACTTCCATTAATATAGCTAGATTCATTAGAGGCTAGAAATAAACATAATTTCGCTACATCTTCTGATACTCCAATTTTCTTAGTTGGAATATATGAGTTAACAAATTGTTTAAATTTTTTTGGATTTTTTTTTTTTTCAAAATCCCATCCTGTATCTTTAATTAATATTAGACCTGGAGATATAGAATTAAAAGTTATATTTTTTTTCGTAAAAGCATGCTTGTGTGAAAAAGATTTTATTATTGCATGTTGAGCAGATTTTGCAGCATTAAACCAAATTCTATCACCTTTCTTGGCTTCTATTCCACAAGTTGAACCAATAGCAATCACTCTTCCCCAATTATTTTTAATCATAGATGGCAAAAAATTTTTTGAAAAAATAATAACTCCTCGGTTATTTTTTTCATAAACTTCCTCCCATACTTTATTGTTCGTTTTAAATAAATCATCATTTCCCCATCTACCACCACCACCAACATTATGGATTAAAATATCAATCTTTTTAAAATATCTTAAAACTTTAAGAGAAAATTTATCCGGAAAATCTCTATCTAAAATATCTCCATTTTCTATCAAGCTTTTAATTTTAAATTTTGAAAGCTTTTTTTTTGTATTAAATATTTTTTTATCATCTCTTGAAAAAGAGACAATATTAGCGCCATGTTTGGCAAAAATTTCAGCACAAGCTAATCCTATTCCATGCGTGCCTCCAGAAATAAAAGCAGTTTTATTTTTAAGATTAAAATTCAAATTATTTTGGTCTCCAAGCAATAAAATTATATCCTTCGATCATTAGGCTACCGAACGGACTTTTCATTTTTTTTAAGATTTTAATTTTATTTTTTTTTTCTAATTTTTTTAAATATTCTAACAAATTATCTGTGTATCCTCTTTTTCTTTGAAAGAAATCAGCTGTAAAATCAACTAATTTACTTGTGTCATAAAATTGTGGTGCAGGCTCTACATGTAAAACAATTTTAGGTTTTTTGGCAATAACAAAATTTATAAAATCATAGATTTTGCCTGACAGTTGTTCTAAAGCTCCAGACGTATATATTGCAGAATTATTTTTAATCTCTAGTTTTTTATTTGGTTTGATCATATCAAATTGAAAACATTTCATGTTTAATTTTTTCTTTTTTGAAACCAATTTAAGTAAGTCTACTGAAGTACTTACAAAATCTGATGCATATAATTTTTTATTTGGAAATATCTTAGATAATTCAACCATATTATGACCAGTGCCAGCACCAAACTCATAAACATTTTCTACATTTTTGAAGTATTTTCTAAAATACCAGTTTCTATATATGTTTACCATTTCTACTTCAAAATTTGGGGATCGACTTTTAATTAATTCTCCACCAAGTCTAAAATATTTATTATCTCTTGCTGTATAAAATTTTGGTGTTAATGAATTTGATTTTTTATATAAAGAAAGGGCTTCTCCCCAGCCATTATGCCATTTCTCAGTTCTACCTTTCCCAGCAATAATTTGACTATCAAGTCTTATTCTTTTTAATATATTAACAAGGACTTTGTCTCTCTCTTCGTCTTTAATATAGTTAAAGATAATTTTTTTTTTAACTAAATGAGAGCAAAAATTTTTAATTTCTGATTTATTTGTTTTAAATAGCTCTGATAAAATTTTTATATTTATTTTCATATTATTGAATGTATACTTAATTAATTTAAATTTTATAGCACAAAAATTATTATCATATGAAATCTGCACTTATAACTGGAATAACTGGGATGGTTGGTTCGCACCTAGCAGATTATTTACTTAAAAATACCAATTGGAAAATTTATGGATTATCAAGATGGAGAAGCCCATTTGATAACATTGATCATTTGTTAAACATTGCAAATAAAAAAAATTCTAAATTAAAGTTTATTTATGGAGATTTAAATGACTTTAGCTCGCTGGTTGACTGTATAGAGTTATCAAAACCAGATTATGTCTTTCATTTGGCGGCGCAAAGTTATCCGAAAACAAGTTTTACAGAAGGAAATCTTACATTAGAAACTAATATTATTGGAACTTATAATTTGTTAAATGCAATTAATAAATCAAAATATAATCCATATATTCATGTTTGTTCTTCATCAGAAATTTTTGGTAAAGTTCCCAAAGATAAATTGCCAATAGATGAAAAGTGTAATTTTCATCCAGCTTCACCCTATGCAATATCAAAAGTGGGGACAGATTTAATTGGGAGATATTTTTATGAGGCATTTAATTTAAAAATTTTGGTTACTCGAATGTTTACTCATACAGGACCAAGAAGAGGAGATGTATTTGCAGAGTCAACATTCGCTAAACAGATAGCTTTAATTGAGAGAAAAAAAATTCCACCTATAATTAAAGTTGGAAATTTAAAATCTCTGAGAACATTTGCTGATGTAAGAGATGCAGTCAGAGCATATTTCATGCTATTAACAAAAAGACCGATAGCTGGCGAGGCCTATAACATAGGGGGCAATTTTACTTGCACAGTAGGTGAAATGCTTAATTATTTAGTTTCATTGTCAAAAATTAAAAAAATAAAAATCATTACAGATAAGAATAGATTAAGACCAATTGATGCTGACCTTCAAGTTCCAAATACCTTAAAGTTTCAAAAATATACTGGTTGGAAACCTAAGATTAAATTTGAAAAAACAATGCTTGACTTATTGAATTATTGGAGAGACAAGGTCCAAAAAAATAATTATCTAGATAGATAAATGATTACTAAAAAAGAATTAATTGATTTCGAGGTAGAAATAAAAAAAATCTATGAAGCAGGTAAAATAAAAGCCCCTATTCATTTATCAGGAAATAATGAGGATCAGTTAATAAAAATATTTAAAAATATAAAAAAAAATGATTGGGTGTTTTCAACATGGAGAAATCATTATCATGCTCTTCTAAAAGGCATACCAAAAGATTGGTTAAAAAAAGAAATAATTGCTGGAAGGAGTATGGGAATAAATAATATCAAACATAGATTTTATTCTTCAGCTATTGTAGCTGGAATAATTCCAATTGCTTTAGGTGTAGCAAAATCTCTTAAAATAAAAAGAAAATCTAACTCTAACAAAGTTTGGGTGTTTATTGGTGATATGACTTTTGAGACTGGTATATTTCATGAATGTTATAAATACGCTAAAAATCATAAACTACCGATAAAATTTGTAATTGAAGATAATGGACTAAGTACAAATACGCCCACTAAAAAAGTTTGGATTAAAAAAAGTAAAATACCAAAAGATATTATCTATTATAAATACAAAAGGAAATTTCCTCACCATGGAACTGGTGGTTGGATTTTATTTTAAGCAAATTATGAAATACAAAAATGAATTAATTAAATCAATGAATTATCTGGCTAAGAAACCAAACACACTGTTTCTAGGTCAGTCTGTAGAATTTTCTGGAAATGCCATTTACAATACACTAGTTGGAGTTCCTAAGAAAAAAAAATTAGAAATGCCAGTATTTGAAGATGCACAAATGGGTATGTCTTTGGGTTTAGCTATGAACGGTTACATTCCTATAACTTGTTACCCAAGGTTTGATTTTTTAATTTTGGCTTTTAATCAACTCGTAAATCATCTCGACAAAATAAGATTAATGTCTCGAGGTGAGATTAAGCCACAAGTAATTATTAGAACTTCTATTGGATCAAAAAACCCCTTAAACGGTGGCCCACAACATACTCAAGACTATACAGAAATTTTTAAAAAAACTTTAACTGAAGTAAAAGTAGTTTTTCTAAACACACCAAAACAAATATTCCCTGCTTTTAAAAAAGCATATAATGATAAAAACAAACACTCATACTTATTTATTGAACATGGTGATTTTTATAATCAAAAATGAACAATGATAAAATAAGTGTTATTATTCCCACTAATAATCCTAATAACTTAAATAGTATAATTAAGAACTTATCGTCTAAAAAAATAGACTACGAAATAATATTTATTGGACCATTAAAGGTTAATAAAAGAAAGGTTAAAAAAAAGGTTAAATTCATTGAATCATATCTAAAACCCACTCATTGTTTGCAGTTAGGTTTGTTTTATTCCACAGGCAATTATTTAATTCAAATGGCAGATGATTGTTTATTAAAAGGTCATAATGATCCGCTTTATTATTTGTATAAAAAAGCTAAATCAAATCCCAAAAAATTAATTTCTTGCAGATATAGTGTAAATGGAGTGCCTTCAAAAAATTATGAATATAATTATCTACCTTGGGATGATTCTACTAATTTACCAATTGCACCTTTGATGAAAAAAAAAGATATAATAAAAGTTGGAGGTTACGATAAAACATTTATTGCAGTTTTGTCGGATATAGATTTATACTTAAGGTTAAGACAATCATGTAAATTAGAGTTTTATTATTCAAAGATATTTGTTGATGAAAATAAAAAATATAATAAATCTAACAATCTTCTACCTACTTACTGGAACCATGATAGAAATAATTTAGATAAATTTTGGGTGAGGAATAAAAAAAAACCATACTTATCAAAAAAAAGAACTAAAATAATTCAAAAATTTGACAATTCTCCAAAACTTATAAATAAACCTCAAGGAAATCTAGGGAAATGGCTTTATAATAACAGATATTATTTTAAATTCATTGACAATAAGTTTTCAAAAATATTATTTTTTATAATCGGTATTACTAACAATACACGGCGTTATTATATAAATAGTATTTTAAAAAAATTTAAAATGATATAAGAATTTTGAATTATATGAATGTTGCAGAAATAATTGCTTTGGAGTTAAAAAAAAATTCAATTAAAGATATTTTTATGCTTACTGGTTATGGTGCAATGTATCTAAATGATGCAATTGAACAAACTGGTATAAAGTATTATGCGGCAAGAAATGAAGCTGCAGCACCTATGATGGCTGAAGCATATGCAAAGGCAAAAAATCAAATGGGCGCGGTTTGTGTAACAGCAGGTCCAGGTGCAACTAATGCTTTACCTGGATTAGCGGAAGCATTTGTAGATAGTGCACCAATAATTGTAATAAGTGGCCAAGTAGAAAATAGATTCTGCGCTGATACTTATAAAAATTTAAATATAAGAACACTTGGCACAGCAGAATTTAGTATAACAAGAATCTTAGATAAAATAACAAAATATGCAGTCAAGATAGATGATCCTAATAAATGTTTGTACTTGATTCAAAAGGCTCTATACTTAGCAAAATCTGGTAGACCTGGTCCTGTTTGGATTGAAGTACCATTAGATATTCAGTCAGCTAAAATCAAGAGCCCGAATAAACTTAAGAAATATTATCCTCCTAAAAAAAAGATAATAAATAATACTAAAGATATTATTAAAATAATTGAAAAAATTAAAAATTCAAAAAAACCTCTATTTGCAATTGGAAATGGATTAAAACAATCGGATCAATTAAAAAATTTTAAAAGATTGCTATCAAAAACAAAAATTCCTTTTATTACAACTAGGTTTGCTAATGACTTATTTCCCTATTCACATAAACAAAATCTTGGCTTGTGTGGAATAAAAGGAGTTCCGCATTCAAAAAAAGTTACGGATGACTGTGATCTTTTGATTTCCTTTGGCAATAGGTTTTCACCCACTTTTTGCCTAGGAAATCCTAAAACTTTTGCAAAAAATGCATATTGTGTATCGATTAATAACGATAAAGATGAATTAAATTTAGATTTAAAAATAATAAATCAAAAAGTTACTGCAGATCTAGAAACTTTTATACCTAAATTTTTGGAACTAGCTTCAAAAATAAAATTTCCAAATTTTGATGATTGGGTGAAATTTTGTAATATCCAAAAAACCAAGGATGTAATTCCAAATCTTTATAGTAAAAAAAATCCAATAGACCTCTATAGGTTTATGTATTTATTAGGAAATAAATGTACAAAAAAACATACTCTAGTTACGGATGCAGGATCAAACTATTATATTGGTGGTCAAGCTTGGCATTTCAATAATGGTGGCAAAGAAATATCTTCAGGAGCTAATGCAGCAATGGGGCTATCTTTGCCTTTATCAATTGGAGCAGCTGTAAGTGATAAGAAAAATCAAGTTCTCTCAGTGACAGGAGATGGATCAATAGAACTTAATATTCAAGAACTTAAAACAATTTCACATTATAAGCTTAATATTAAAACATTTGTAATTAATAACGGCGGTTATGTTTCAATGAAAAAATGGCAAGATAATTTCTTTGCTGGTAATAGACTTGATACAGAAGATCTAACCGGTGTAGGCACTTTAAATTTTCATCAAATAGCTAAAGCATTTGATCTTAAATATGAAATAATAAGTAAAGAAAAGGAAATTAATTCCAAATTAAAAAAAATTCTTTCCGACAATCAGCCCTACTTAATTGAAGTTGTTACAGACCCTAATCAAAAAATTTATGGTAAAGAATTCTAAAAAAATACTTAAATTAAAAAAAAAAATTAGAGAAATAAGATTTAACTTTTTAAAGCTAATAAGCAAAGGAGTAAAATATCATATAGGTGGTAGCCTATCAATTTTGGATATAATCGTTTGCTTGATCTATACTAAAAAAATTGACTTGACCAAAGCATCAAAAACTAGAAATAAATTTATTTTAAGCAAAGGACACGCATTAGGAATATTTTATACAATATTGATGGATCTAAATTTATTGAGTGAAAAAAAATATTTTAGTCAAATTAAAAAACATAAATTTGGAGGCCAATTAGACACTTATAATTGCAAATATGTTGATTGGAGTACTGGTTCATTAGGTCACTCGATAGGTGTCGCGATAGGAATGGCTATAGCCAACCCTAATAAAAAGATTATTACTATCGTTGGAGATGCTGAAATTGATGAAGGATCTGTTTGGGAGGGATTATTTTTTATTTCCGAAAAAAAGATTAAAAATGTTCATATTGTTATTGATAGAAATAGGCTATCTGCAAGTAGCTTTATAGAAAAAAAAGAAGTATTAGATAAAAAATTATTAGATCAACTAGATTTTAATATTTTTAGAGGTAATGGTCATAATTTAAATGATATTTTAAAATACTTAAAAATTATTGATAAAAGTAAATCATCATTGGCAATTTTTAATACTATTAAAGGAAATGGAATTCCAGAATTTGAAAATAGCCTAAAGTATAGTCATGGCCAACCTGATAAAAAATTAATTACACAAGTGTTAAAAAATCTAAAAAACTAAAATATGAAAAAAGATATAAGAGACATTTTTTTTGAAAATATTAGGGATCAATTTTTAAAAGATAAAAAAATGCATATTCTGACTAATGATGCTGACGTGTACAGTCTTCAATCAATTAAAACAAATAAAAGATTTATTGATGCAGGTGTTGCTGAACAAAACTTAGTTAACATGGCTGCAGGTTTGGGAGCTAATAACAAAAAAACTCTAGTTTATGGTTTCTGTACATTTTTGACATTCAGATGTTATGAACAATTAAAATTTAATATCGCAAGTCATAATGCAAATTGTAAAATTATTGGAGTGGGTCCTGGTTTTTCTTTTTCAAATGACGGTCCTACTCATCATGGAATACAAGATATTCAATTATTTAATTTAATTCCTGAATTTGAAATAATAAACATTTCAGATAATAACTTGGCTAATATTGTATCTAAAAACTTATTTAAAATTAAAGGGCCTGTCTATGTAAGATTAGAAAAAGGTGTTCAAAATTATAATTCAAATATAATTTATAATTTAGATCAAGGCTTTCAATTTACTAAAAAAAATAAAACATCAAAAAAAATGATCATTACTTCTGGTTTTTTTTGTAAAATAGCTAATGAGGTATCAGATACAAAAAGAATTGATGTGTTAAATTTGTTTAGATTAAAAAATTTTAATCATAAAAAATTTACTAATATTTGTTCTAAATATGATGAAATAGTGATCTACGATGAGAATACAGAATACGGAGGTATCTTGCCAATAATATTAAACATATTTAGTAAAGAAAAACTAAAAGCTAAACTTAAAACATTGTGTGTTAAGGATAAGCAATATTTTATTTATAGTGATACAAGACAAAAAATTCTATCAAAATTAAAAATTGATAAGAAATCATTAGAAAAAATTATTTAATTTTTTAAGAAGATCTAATTTTTAAATTTGGATGCTAAAAATTTTACGATTATTAAATGTTTATTTTTTAAATAAATATTATAAATAAAATTAAATTCTAACTTTAAAATTTTATCAAAAATAAAATAAAAGAAATTATATTTTAAACTATTAATTAAAACCCCATTATTTTTCCATTTACCATAAGGAGGTTGGGTAATATTAGTTAAATTTTTGTCTTTAAACTTTTTAACTTTTTGTGCTCTCTTTAAATTAAATTTTCCTTTACTGAACCATAATTTTTTAAAATATTTTTTATCAATGCTTGAATTACGATTATATAGCGACGGTTCAATTAAATTTCTCTCCCTTTCCTCTATAATAATATTTAGATATTTAACATTGTATCCCTTTGACAATATTCTTAAATAAAGATCTAAATCATAAAATGTGGCTAAAAAACCTTTATCAATTCCTCCAAGTTGAAAAAATAATTTTTTTTCTATAATTGGGGCAACCGGTAAATGCATATAATTAAATTCTTTGACTGGTTGCCACGTTTTAACGCCATATGATTTTAATTTTAAAGATAATAATTTTTTATTCTTAATTAATTTTTTATTTTTATGAATTTGTTGCAGAATATTTTTTTTTGAAAATTTAATATCATCAGCTATTAAGCAAATCAAATTATACTTACTATTGACAACTCCAATTTGAAAGCACTGACTTGGTTTTACATAAGATTTTATAAATTTACAGTTGTCTGTTTGCCTATAACCTAAATTTTTTTTTGGACCAATAAATAAAATTTCGTATTTAATCTTATTATGATGAATAGATTTTTGAATATAATTCCAATATTTTGGTCTGATACTAGGACATATAAAAGTTATCATTAACTAAATATTTAAATTTAATTCTAATAACTTAGTTTTCCAATTTTGATTAGATGAAATTATGTCTGTAATTTTCTTTTTAGATGTATAATTATTCAACTGTAATTTACCTTCTATATAATTTAAGTAATACCAAACAATCGCATCATTTGGGGCAACTACATTTGCTATATAATCTAAATATCTTTGAGCCTGTTGCAATTTAATAGGATTAGATATCCTTTTAATTCTCTCATAATTTAAAGTGTAATTCATGTATGACCAGACATCTCTTATTTGATCTTTAGATGGCACATTGTTTGGGTTTGTATTAAATATATCCATAAAATTTCCCAATAATGCCTCTTTATTGTTATCTTTTTCGGCTGCTTTTCTGTTACCTCCATAGCTTCCACCAATATATTTTACTTCAGAAGTACTTTGTTCTGAAATAAGTCCATCACTTGACATTTGGTCAAAAATTGGGGTATTTGGAAGAGGTTGTAATGGCGAAACTTGATACCAATCTAAATCCATCTCTAAACTAACTTTGACAGTGTCATAAATATTTGAAAAAGTCTCGTTTGGAAAGCCAATCATTAAAAGTACTCTCGTATTAATTTCTGGGTACTTTTTTAAAATTTCAGCAGCATTTAAAAAATTTTTTACAGTACCTGGTTTTCTAATTTGTCTTAATATTTGAGGATTTCCAGACTCCATACCTAAATAAACACCAATACATCCACCGCGATAAGCAGCTTCAACCACTTCATCAGTTATTGCAGAACATATAAGTCCGTTTGAAGCATCCCATGTAATATTTACATTTTGCTTATCCATTTCACTGAACAGCTCAATAGCTCTTTTTTTATCATACAGTAAATCATCATCTAAAAACATAATATGATCAACCTGTTGCTCATGACGCAAATATAAAAGTTCATCAATTACAGACTGAACAGAACGTGATCTAACTTTTTTTCCATTAAAATTTCTTACACTACAAAATGTGCAGCTTGCTCTGCATCCTCTATTGCTTAATACTGTAGAAAACCTTGCATCTGAGTCTTTTAGATATGCAAAACTTCCAATTTTTCCATACTTACCAAAATTCTCTACAGGCATTTGAGAATGATTAGGTGATAAATTCAAATCCTCTCCATTTGGCACTACCCTATCATCAATTTCAAAAATAATATTATTCTTGCCTCTAAATACCAATTGCTTCAAGTGTTTTAGATTACCTTTAGGTTGATTTATTGTATTTATAAAATCGGCAAATGCAATTTCAGACTCAAATAAAAAAAAGAAATCAACATTTGAAAGATCATTAATGAATTTTTCTCTTGTTAAATCTGATTGAATTGAATTAGTTATATGAACTCCACCAACTGCTATTGGTATTTTATACTCTTTTGCAAGATGGTCTATTGTATTTTTTAATGACTTATGTGTCATAGTAAACATACAGGTTAATCCTATTAAATCAGGGTTAAATTTTTTTACAATTTCATCTAAGTGGCCAAAAATAATGCTATCATAATCAAAATCATTTAGTTCATTTGCTTTTGTTAATAAGTGATCGTTAAGATTTAGAATTTCAACATCATATCCTCTTTTTTGAAGTTGATTACTAATAATTCCCAATCCATAAGGAGGATAATTTGGATATCTTTTAAGTTTAGCGGTTTGAAGATTAAACATTTCTTTATCTCCATCTGCGGGATTAATTAACAGTATCTTTTGGAATTTTTTTTCTCCCACCATTTGTATAAAATTTTTTTCAAATAAATCTAAATCCTCTTGTATTGGAAATTTATATGATAATTTTTTATACATTATTTAAGCTTCTTACATAAATTGAATTATTTGACAATAATGATTTTTTCAATAAATTAACTTTACTGAAATGCATGGTGGGAAATCAGTGTGAAATTCATTGGCTGTACCCTGCAACCGTAAAGTCTGAGCGCCACCCAGTATAGTCCGCTGTTGAATGAAGGCCAGGAAAAGTCTAGTTCTACAATGAAAAATTAACAACGGCGTTAAATTAATCACATCTTGTAATTAACAAGATGTAAAAAAGGTGGTGTCGTATGATTTCAAGATTAAGTGTATTGTTATTAACTTTTGTATTTTTAGAATATTCAAAAATTCAAGCAAATGAAATTCCCATCATTGTTATTTCAGTTAGTAAATCACCTCAATCAAAAAGTATTGTTGGTAATGATGTTTTGGTGATTAATGAAAACACTATTTCCAATTCTGGCGAGAGTTTTGTTGGAGATATATTAAGTGAAAATTTAATGGGTATGAATTATTTTCAATCAGGTGGATATGGGTCAGTTTCAGGAATTCAATTAAGAGGCCAGCCCAAAAGATACAGTACTGTATATCTCAATGGAATAAAATTATCTGATCCATCAACTCCATCTAATGATTATTATTTTAATAATTTAATGAACAACTCTCTAGAAGCTGTAGAAGTTTTAAAAGGATCCCAGTCGACCATGTATGGAAGTGGGGCAATTGCTGGTACTGTAAATTTATATACAAAAAAAGGTAGAGAGGGTCATAATACAAGTGGCTCTATATCAGGGGGATCATTTGGAACTCGTAATGTAAATGTAACTTATGATGGTAAAAAAGATAATATTGATTATTTAATTCAAGTATCAAATTTTAGTTCAGGTGGAATTTCAGCTAGAATTGATGATGATGAAAACGATAGGTATAGAAATGATAATTATATTGCAAACATTGGTTATCAAATAAACAATCAATTAAGAACCGAAACTTATTTTAATTATACAGATATTTTTCTTGAATACGATGCTGTTGGCTTATCATCTTCTGACGATAATAGTTCAGATGATCAACAAACATTGTTTAGCACTAAATTAATTTTAGATAATGGTAATTTATTAAACACAATCGCGTTTAATAAAACATACTTTCTAAGAGAAACAGTTGAAGGATACAACAGCGGATCTCCAGCAAAAAAGATGTTCGAAGGTCAAAGAGATGTTCTCAGTTTAGTTGGTCAATATAATTTAAATCTAGATACAAAAGTTAATTATGGTCTAGAATTAGAAATGGATGAGGCTGAAATACCATCTAACTATATAACAGGTAGCTCATATCATGCAGCAAAATATGCTTCAGCATCAGAAGAAATTAATTCTCAATATATAGACTTACAATTCAGACCAATGGGAAATATGTATTCAACATTTGGGTTAAGAAGGGATCATCATAGCATCGCTGGGGCATACCATACTGGTAGAGCTACAGTTGCTTACAAATTAGACAATGATACCAAAATTAGATCAAGTTTTGGAACAGGCTTAAGGTTCCCATCTTTAAATGAATACTATTTTGGTTCATCTGTTTTAAATCGATCCAGCTTAGTGCCCGAAGAAAGTACTAGCATTGATTTTGGAATAGATAAAAAAATAACAAAATATAATCTAGATTTTTCTGCAACAATTTTTAATATAGATTACGAAAACTATATAGGGGGTTGGGCAACAAATGTAGATAACGGTAACACTTATGTTCAAAAGAATACGTCGGCTATAAATTATAGTCGTGGATTAGAACTATCTTCTAAATGGAATCCAAATGAAGACTTGAGTATCAATTTTGGCGGAACTTATACAAAATCTTATGATGGTTCGACTTGTAGCAATCCTAATGATGCTTGCATCGATGAGATGAATGTGAGAGTTCCAAAATATGCTTTTGGTGCATCAGTTGTAAAAAATATTAATGATTTTTGGATCATTACTTTACAATACAAATATGTTGGTGAAAGAAGGGATTATGGAGGAAGTGATAATGGCTTTAAACAAGTTATTTTAGACGATTATTCTCTTCTAAATATGTACGCTGATTATAATTTAAAGAATGACTATAAATTAAACTTTTCTCTAAAAAACTTATTAGATGAAAATTATAATGAGGCATTAAATTATAGTACACTAGGTAGATCTTTTAATCTGAAATTAAAAAAACAATTTTAGTTATTGACTACAGTTACCAATCAAATGATTGTGCTTGATTACAAGATTTAATTTTTAAACCTTGTAATCAATTTCTATATTGGTTAAAATATATTATTATGCATTATTTAAAAATATCATTAGGTATATTTTTAGCATTAGCTGCAAGTAGATTTTTTCCACACCCACCTAACTTTACGAGCTTACTAGCTTTAAGTTTTTATGTGCCAACAATATTGGGTATCAGATTTTTACCCGCTCTTGTTTTTAGTTTTTTTGTCACAGATTTATTCATAGGCTTTCATGGAACTACCTTGTTTACTTGGGGAAGTGTAATTTTAATTGGTTTTTTGTCAAAGTTTTTTATTTCTAATATTACAACCCGAATTTCTGGAGCTTTAGCTGGGGCTTTATTATTCTTTATAATAACTAATTTTGGAGTTTGGTCTATGGGGTCTTATGGTTACACTATAGATGGATTTGTCTTATGCTATACATTGGCTATACCATTTTTTGCATATAGTATGATTTCAACATTTATATTTTCTGCAATAATTGAAGGTGTTATTAAATTAAATTTAATAAAAAATAGAATATAAAAACCCCACGCAAATAAAAATATTTTAAGGGTTTTTTTTTATAATATCTAATATAAAATAATATTTTTTTCAGTGCATAAATCAAGCCAATTGAGCT
>Ga0233427_10003295_pt1 | contig 14298 bp, 14 predicted proteins | sample SI_118_April2016_5_FD_179885 | JGI IMG/M metagenome (GOLD analysis project Ga0233427, IMG submission 179885) | Seawater microbial communities from Saanich Inlet, British Columbia, Canada - SI_118_April2016_100_MG | ecosystem: Environmental > Aquatic > Marine > Inlet | place: Canada: British...
CAATAATCAACAGGGAAAAAATGCTATCCATACTAAAAGGTCCAAAATTTGAGCAAATTTTACAAAAAGCACAAGCAAATTGGAATGAGTTTACACCTACCAAAGAAAACGTGATTACGGCTGGTATTGATAGTAGTTTCAACAATACCAAATTTCAAGGAATTGAATTGTGGGCGACTACGGCAGTTTCAATAAAAACAGATGGAGAAGTTCTTGTGGATTTACACGATTCAGGATTAGGTTCAGATATAGATCTTTCAAGAATTGCAAGTAAAATGGAAATTGATGCATGTGAAAAAACAGTCGATAAGGTGGATTTAGTATTAATGGATGGTTCACTTCATTCACAATTTATGACAAGACAATCAGCACTAGATGCACAAGTTGTAAGAACAATGAATAAAAAGAAGAACGTCATATTTATTGCAAAAACATCAAATACAAAAAAACAGTTTGAAAATTTAGGTTCACTAGCTGGAGATATTTTTTACTATAATCATGTTACAAATGGCCCAGGTTTTAGTGAAGTATTTGTAGAAAAAAATTATGGCCAAGACAAAATAATCTCATCAACATTTGTAAGATTAAGTGATTCAACTCCAATAATTAAATTGGAATTTTTAGGAGGAAAACATGATAATGATGAAGTTAAATCAATAATGAATAAACTGTTTAAAACTAGTATAGGAGGATATCCATATTCTCTAAAACTTGCACACAACAACTGTAAAATATCAGACAAAGAACTTGGAAAAATGGTTAGTTTGTTAGGATTAAGTAATGAAATTGGTTCAAGAGAGGTATTAGGTTGAGTTTAGGTTTTGTAGTGGGAGAGTCAAAGCCTACATCAGTTACAGCAATTACATCACGATCATTATCAGTTGGAGAATACATCAAAATCAGCATCAATGAGGGAGAAATTTTAGGATTAGTTGAAAGATCATCAGTTTCAAGTGCAGCATTTACAGATGTTAAAAATTTTCATGAAGCAGAAGAAAGTACAGAAATTGCAGACATCAATAAGAGAGATAAGACATTCACGGCATACATAGGGATTTTAGGGTTTTTAGAAAATCTCCGTAAAGGTCAATCAATTATTCCAGCAATTCCACCGATTCCAGGCACGGAAATTACACAACCAACTAATCAAGATTTAGAAGAAATTTTTAGTCCCAAAAAAGAGGGATGGTTAAAAATTGGAAATTTGTTAAGAAATAAAAAAATTGAAGCTAAAATCAATTTGGATAAAATTGTTTCAAGGCATCTAGGAATTCTAGCAATGACAGGAATGGGTAAAAGTAATTTGGTTTCATTAATTACCAAAAAAATTTCAGAAGTAAAAGGAACAGTAATAATTTTTGATTATCATAATGATTACACAACATTAAACATTCCAAATGTGAATGTAATTGATGCAAAAATTAATCCAAGATTACTTGAAGCAGATCAATTTTCAGACGTTCTAGAAATTAGAGAGAATGCAGATGTTCAACAACGGGTTTTAAGAATGTCATTCACACAAGAAGTAAAAGAAGCAGGGGAATTTTGGAATAAGTTAGAATACGAAGTAGCTTCACTTGTAAATTCAGAAGATAAAAAATTAAAAGAAATTCGAACATCAGCATATAGAGTACAAGACATCATAGAGGATGCACAGAGACGATTTGATGATATTCTAGATCCAGAAATTGGAAATCCTATGGACTACATAAAAGAAGGATATACAAACATAATCAACATTTCAGAGTTATCAGAAAAACAAGCAAATGTCGCAATGGGATTTTATTTACAGCAATTACTAAAAGACAGAAAAAATGCAACCATTGCAAAACATGGAAAATCAAAAAAACAAAAAGATTACAAATTCTTTGAACCAGTTTTCATAATTCTTGAAGAAGCCCACGTATTCATTCCAAAAGATCACGATACTGCAGCAAAATATTGGGCTGCAAAAATTGCAAGAGAAGGAAGAAAATTTGGAGTAGGTTTAGCAATAGTATCACAAAGACCACGCAGTGTAGATTTAAACATCCTCAGTCAGATGGGCTCATTTGCAATAATGAAAATCATTCAAGAAGATGATCAAAGGCAGATAGCCTCAGCAACAGAATCTACCAGTCGTGAATTGATATCACAATTGACGTCATTAAACGTAGGAGATGCAGTTCTTGTAGGACAATGGACAAATTTACCATCAATGGTTCATGTTGAAGAGGTTAAAGAAAAGAAAATGGGAGCAGATCAAAGTGCAACTAAAGCTTGGATAAAGGCAGATAAAATGAAAAATGTCGGAGTTGAATCCACCCAAGGATTAGTTGAAAAAGATTTGTTGTTAGACTAATGTTATTTTCACATATTTCAGATACACATTTGGGATTAGTACAATATGATTCCAATGAAAGAGAACAAGATGTGTATGATGTTTTTAATCAAGCAATAGATATTTCAATTAGGGATCATGTAGATTTTGTAATATTTGCAGGGGATATTTTTCACATGCCAAATCCAAATGGTAGAGCAATAATACAAATGGCAAATGGATTAAAACGTTTAAAAGAAAATAATATTGATTCATTTTTTATTTTAGGCGAACATGATATTAGTAGAATTAGAACAACCCCAGTTCCATACGTATATCATAATTTAGGATTTTCAAAATACATAGGAAATGGAAAACCAATAGAATACAAAGGAATTATGTTAGCTGGATTAGATAAAATAAGAAAAACAGAAATGGCTCAATATGAAGAAACATTTTCAAATTTAGATAAAAGTGTAGAAAAATTTTCAGGACATAAAATATTAGTACTACATCAGGGAATTACAGAGTTTAACAAATTTGCAGGAGAATTACAATCAACAGATTTACCAAAAAATTTTACATATTATGCGATGGGTCATTTACATGATAAAGACATTAAACAATTCAATCATCTGAAAGGTCCAATTGCATATCCAGGATCAATTGAGTTAACAACCAGTGAAGGAATCAAAGATGTCAAAAAAGGATTTTTTGAAGTAGATATTTCTGGAAAAGAGGCAATACCAAAGTGGATTGAATTAGATACTAGACCTCAATTTTCATTTAACGCAAAATACACAGAATTAGAAAAAACAATTGGAGAAATTATAGAAAAAATTAGTGATCTCACAAAAAAACCAATGATTCAAGTAAAAATAGAAGGAGAAGACATAGAAACAGACCATATTCAGGCACAAATTGCAAGATTAAATTCATCAGCACTAAGATGCTTTTGGAAAATTACTACAAAGCAAATATCAGATTCATCAGTATTTTTGGATAGACCAAGTGTAATAGAAGATGAAATGTTTAGACTTTCAATAAATGCATTGGATTCAGAAAAAGATGCAAATTTTGCAATAAAAGAACTTTTACCAACATTATCAACAGATGGAATGAATCAAGCATTAGAAATAATTTTAGAAAATTATGAGAAATTCAAAAAGGAAGAAAATCAATGATAACATCAATTGAACTAGGAGATTTTTTATCACATTCAGAGACAAAACTAGAGTTTGCGGATGGAGTAACTGTTTTTGTAGGAAAAAATGGTGCAGGGAAATCAAGCATTATTGATGGAATTACATTTTCATTGTTTGGACAACATACAAGAAAATCAAACAAAGGATTGATTAAAAGAGGTTCAAATCAGGGTTATTCAAAAATAGAGTTTTCAATAAATGGTAAAAAATACGAAACAGTTAGAAAAATTGATAGTAAAGGTAGTTTAGTTGCAACATTTTCTGAAATAACAAACAACGATAGAATAGAAATTGCAGCAGGAGAGAGAAAACAATTTGGAGAATCAATGACAGAACAAGTAGAAAAAATAATAGGAATGGATTTTGAAAAATTAAAAATAGCATCAATTGTTCAACAAGGAGAACTAAATTCAATAATTAATGCAAAGCCAAAAGAATTCAAGGAATTACTCAATGCAATAATTGGAATAGACAAATTAGATGTGGCATCAGAATCAATGAAAAAAGTAACAAAAGGGTTTCGTGAAAAAATTAGAACAGATTTGGGATACGATGATACACATATCGAGATTTTAGAACGAGATTTTGAAAAATATCAGCAGGATGTTAAAGAAGCAGAACCAGAAAAAAAGCAATTAGAATTAAAACAAAAACAGATTCAAGAAGAGTTGGAAAAGTTACAAAAGGATTTAGAAATTGAAACACCCAAAATTGATAAAATTAAGCAATTAGAATTACGAAAAGACGAGCTTTTAAGATATGTAAAAGAAACATTGAAAGAAAATCAGCTAAAAATTAGTGAAAATGAGCGTAAAATACGGGATTGCGAAGGCTGTTTTGATGAAATTAAGCTAAAAATAGATTTTGAGGCAAAAATTCAGAAAGTTGAAGAAGCAATTGAAGACGCATTAAAGAAAATACAAGACATGTCAAGTCTAATTGCATCTCTAAAAGAAAAACAGATTCTAGCATCAAAATTACAATTAAAAGACAACAAATGCCCAGTGTGTGATTCAGTTGTTGAAAAATTAAATCCATTTTTTCAAGAAGATCACATTAAAGAGGAGATAATTAAATTACAAGAAAAAATCAAATTAAAAGAAAAAGAACGAGATATGTATATTCAAAAAAGAAAAGAATTTTTAGAAAAAGTACAAAAAACACGAGATGCAGAAGCAACACTTAGAGCACATTCAATTAATAATGAAGAAGAATTAATAAAAATCCAAAAAGATACACAAATTCAAAAAGAAAAATTACCGTTGTTAAACAACAATGATTTAAAACAAATATCACAAATAGACAATCATGCAGAATTAATTTTTGAAAATATATTAAAATTAGAATTAGAAACAAAAGGGTTTAGTGAAGAAAAATTTTTGAATCTTAAAAAAACAATAATAGAAAAACAAACAGTTGTATCTCAAATTGATCAACAAATGGGGGGAGTTTTAGAGAAAATAGATAAAGCTAGAAAACAAATAGATGTAATTGAAAAAGCAATTTTAGAACTTAAAAAAGTTAAAGAATATATTTCAAGATTAGAGAAAATCCAAACAAATATTTTTAGCAGAGATGGATCAGTTGCAACAAGTTTAAGATCATGGGCATTAAATTCAATTTCAGTTAAAGCTTCAGAATATCTATCATTTCTAAATACAAAAATTCAAAGAATATCATTATCAGAAAAAGCCAGAGATGTATCTATTGCATGTTATTCAAAAACAGAGGTATTAGAATTAGAATCTCTAAGTGGTGGAGAAAAAGTAAGTGTAGCATTAGCATTACGACTAGGAATGGCAAGTTTACTAGGCTCATCAAATCTAAATTTAATGATATTAGATGAACCGACAACACATCTTGATGCTGAAAGGAAAAAATCATTGGTCAGAGTATTGTCCCAATTATCAGAAATTTCAAATTCACAATCACCAATGCAATTTTTAATCATCACACATGATGCAGAAATATTTGAAGATTCAAATGTTGAACAAATTTACAAATTTGAATCTAATGAAGAAGGCAGTAAAGTTATTTCACTTCAATACGATAATCCAGTTATTCCAAAACTGTAGATAATTTCACTTTATCAAGCAAAAATTTCAGAAATTCAGTCAACGGTTTCTTTCCATCATATTTCAAATTCCATTCCTTTACAAGTTGATCATAAAACTTCCATTCAGATTCATCTTTTTTAAGATGAGGTATCATCATTTCCTTAAATCCAGCAAGATCCCAATCAGTAGGGCACATAATTTCACTCATTTGGGATAACATACCATTTTTCATTTCAAACGGATAAGATTTGCATACACCAGGCTTGAAATCATTTACAGTACATCTAAAGACTTCATCAGTTTCCTCAAGAAATTCACATCCACCATTTTTTTGTTTTAAAGCAAGATCTACCAAACCCTCTGTGACTTTAATTCCAAGAGAATAATCTTTTGCGCCAATTAATTCTAAAAAACTTTCAGGTTTCAAATTTAATCCAATTGAAAGTCGATAAACATCATGGGCATTAACAAATATGGTATATTCCTTACAGCAATCAGTATGACATGAAACACAGGGAAATTTTGGACTATCAGTTACAACAGTTGCCATAAATTATAAGATAAATTTCAAGTATTAAATGTGTAAAAAATTATTCTACAATAATTGTTCCTTGCATCCAAGTGTGTAGCATACAATAGTATGGTTGTTCACCTGCTTCAGTCGGAATCCATTCAAATGAATCATCTGCACTCATAATTCCAGTATCAAATATTCCACTTGGTGAAGGAGTAAATCCATCCACAGTTCCTGCAGTAAAGGAATGCATGGCTGCAGCAGAATCAGAATTGAGCATTGTTACTATATCACCAACACTTACTGTGACAATACTTGGAGTATAGCAATCTAAGGATGTTTGACAATCCATACTTGTGCCAGAATTATCTGCTGTTTTTATTACAGTTTCAGTTTCAGGTTCAGGTTCGTTTATTGTTATTGTTTGAGCAATTTTATTTTCAGGAATTATTATTGCACGAGGTTCAGGTATTGCATCAGGATCAGCAGCAATTAGAGATATAGATATTGCAACTAAAACTCCAACAACTGCAATTACACCATATGTAAGATTCATTTCATCCACCTGTTAATTTAGCAAATTTTTCATTCTTACTTAATGTTTCCATAAATTCAATATTAGATAAAGCAACAACTGCAGATTGAACCACAGGTTCATCTGGATCGTTTAATGCTTTTTGTAAAGTTTCCTTTGCTTCTTTATTTCCAACTACACCCAAAGCAATTGCAGCTTCATGACGTACAAACATACTAGAATCATTTAGAGTTGAATCAATTAGTGGAGGAATAGCAGAAGAATAGGACATCTGACCAAGTGAAAAAGCAGCTTCATGCCTAACTAATTCATTATCGTCATTTTTCAAAACTTTGGCAATATACGGAATTTTATCCTCACCTCCAAAATCAACTAAAATGCAAGTAGCTCTTGTTCTAACTACATAATCAGGGTGATTCAAAAGTGAAACAAAATATTCAGTATCATTGTTTTCATATTTTGATTCCATTTCTGCAAAAAGGGTTAATCGTTCATCAGTTACTGCTTGCAATTTATTTTAAAAATTTCTGTGTTCTATATTAGCCTACTTGAAAAATAAAAATAAAAATTTGTAGAGGTATGTATTTATCGTAAAAAAATCAACTCAACAATATGGGCATAAAAATTGGTGAAAAAGCACCAAATTTTGGAGTTTCAGAATGGGTACAAGGAGCTCCAACAAATTTTGATCAAGAAAAAGATCATATCGTATTATTAGAAGTATTTCAAGTAAATTGTCCAGGATGTTTTATGGGTGCAATTCCAGATGCAATTAAAATTTATGAAAAATACAAAGATGAAGGAGTGAGAGTACTAGGTTTAGCAACAGCATTTGAAGACTTTGATAAAAATAATTTAGATAATTTGAAAATGCTTGTAGAAACAGGAGAAGTGGTGGGTGAAACAAAAAGTGCATTGGCACAATACGGTCAATTACAAGAAGGAAGTAAATTGTCATTTAAAATTCCATTTCCAATAGGAATGGATAATTTAACAAAAAATGTAAGTGAAATAACTCAAGAAAAAATACTAGAGTTCATTTATCCACAAATTCCAGAATTTGATTCACAGCCAGAAGAGTATAGGAATCAAATAATTCAAAGAGTAAAAGATCATATGAAATCAAAAGAATATTCTGCTGAAACATTTGAGAACTTTTCTCTTCAGGGTACGCCATCAGCTATTTTAGTAGACAGAAAAGGAATTCTAAGAGACGTATCTTTTGGTCAAACAGGGCACATAGATGGAATGATTCAGCAATTACTTACTGAAGATTAAATTAATTTTTATTTTTTTGAATTTTAAACACAACAGATACAGCAGCAATAATAATTAAAATTCCACCCACAAGTAACCAAACAAAATAATCATCAGAAATTATTTCAGATGATAATTCTAAATCAGTGTCAGGAATAATTTCAGTTAAACCAATTAAATATTCAGTACCACTAATAGTTATAAGATTAGTACCTGAACCAGTAAAATTTAGAGTAATAAAATGAATTTTTTCATTAGATTGAATTTTTGGAAAAAATTCCTGATCATTTAGATAAAATGTAAAATCACCACTTAACAGATTTTGAGGTATAATTATTTCACCCAAATTAGTTTCTAACACACTATCAATGTAAAGAACAATTTGTTTTTGATCTTTATCAAAACTATAATCAGTAAGATCAAAATTAGAAGTTAAGGTTATTTCAAAAGTATGTCCAGAAGTTTGTACATCAAGTCTATTTACAAGACCAGTTGCATCAGATAATAATTGTCCAGATGCAGGAGTCACTACAAAAAATAATACAACTAAAATGAAGATAATAGATTTCAATCTATGCAGATTGTGATACTCGTTTGTTTAATTCTTTATCTTGAGCAATTCTAGGATGATCTGGATCTGCCAAAATAACTTCAAACCAATAGTGTTTTCCATCTTTATAGATATAGTAAGAGCCTAAAAGTTTCATGTTAGGATAACGTTCAAGAACTCTTCTTTCTGCAACAGTTTTCATATCATCATCAGCTTTAATTCGAAGAACACCAAGATGTTTTGGTCTTCTACCACCAGTTGGTCTTTGCTTTCTCATACCACCAGTTCCTACTCTCATTCTAACAACAACAATACCTTGTTTAGCTTTGTAACCTAATCTTCTAGCCCTGTCTATACGACTTGGTCTATCAATACGAGTAATTGCATTTTGTTTACGCCATCCAACCACACGCTCACGTAATTCTGGTGCATTTTCTTTCCAAAGTCGGATCCAAGTTTGATCTTGATAACTAGGCATATCAAGAATAAAAAAATCCCCTTTAATAACTGATTTCAGAGGATTATTGAGAATGATTTCAACATGCAAAAATTGTACTATAAAATTACAAAAATAGTCATAATAATAGATAACCCAAACAGGATTAATCAATTAAAATGTCTCTGAGTGATGAATTTAATCATCATCTCAAAGAGATGCTTCCGCAGAAAACGCTATGAACAAATTAGATAAAAGTTGTTAAAAAAGATTTCTGAGCATAAATTTCAGATTTTTATTGATCAATCCAAATCTTAAATTAATGATATCTAAAAAAATCATATTTTTTATCATATTAATCGGAAGTACAGGTGTGGTGGCATCAGCCAATGCAGAACCAACAGTTACAATCATTATGGAAAAAACAACATACACCTATTGTGAAAAATTAGTTTATTCAATTGAAGTTTCAGAAATTACAGGAGAACATGCAATTATACATATCAGAGATGGAGCAGGTGGAAAAAGTAGTGCCATTCCAATTCCAATAGAAAAATTATCAAATCCAATTCCATCATTACATGCATTTGAAAAAGACATATTTCCAGTAGGGAAATATTTTATTGATGTTCAATATTTGGGAATTGAAACTACAACAGAATTTAATTTGATAGATTCAGATAACATGTGTATTTCTGAAGCAATGCAGCCAGTTGTAGTAAAATGGATTAATGGGGAATTTACAGATGGGATGTTAATTAGTGGATTTCAAAATATAGTAGATAAAAAATTAATTGATATACCATTTGAATTTACAGAAAAAAATATTGACAAATTAAATATTCCAGAATGGGTTAAGAGTGTTGCAAAAGGATGGGTAATGGGAATAATATCAGATCAAATGTTTGTTCAAAATCTACAATATTTAATAGATGAAAAAATTATCTCGTTTCCAATAGATAGGGAGAATGAAATATGAATAAATATTCAATAATTACATTCATTGCAATAATTATAATCATCATTCCATTAGGATATTCAGGATTAAATATTATTGGAGCCAATCAATTAGAATACAAATGGGAGGGGTCAGAAGGATTTTCATTTTTTGCAATGTCAAATAGTGGAGAGATGGAATTTTGTAATTCAATGCCATTTTCTACAAGTTTTCAAAAATTTCAAATTACATCATTTTATGATACAAAAAATATAGGAGTATATGAAATTGAGTCAACAACAATTGAACCACAATCATCAATAGTGAAAAAAGGTAATTTTTCAACTGAAGAATTTCAATCAACTCAACATACGTTCATGACATTGGATTACGAATTTGATGGGGGTGCAGTAAGGATAGATCCTAACAAATTCATAGTATTAGTTACAATTCAAACCCCAATAATGGGAATAATTCCATATTCACATACAATGCAAATTTCAGGGTTTGAATTAGACCAAATTATGAAGAATGAAGAATTATCGTGTGGCTAATTTTTATTTCTATTTGCTCTTGAAATTAATGCAAGAATAATACCAATAATTCCTGCAATTACAAATGCAACTGTAATACTCATGATCAATTCTTTACTATTTCCTGATGATGAAGATGTTACAGGAGCAGAATCAAGAACACATGCTCCATCTTCTAAAATAGTACCAGGACCACATCTTTGATCTAAAATACAAATATCATCTTCTAAAATAGTACCAGGACCACATTCATTATTAGGTATATTTTCAACAATTGGTTCTTCAACAATTGGTTCTTCAACAATTGGTTCTTCAACAGAATTATTAAATACAGAACCAATAATTTCTAAATCTTCAGTTCCAGAGGGAACTGTTATGATTAAACTTCTACTTTGTGAAGTAGATTGAATTTCTTCAGAAATTGCTTCGTCACCATCAGCTAGAATGAAAAAAAGATCATCAGTATCATCATAAATAGAATCAAAGAATGAACGTTCTAATTCCACATTTAGTATTCCAGTGGAATCAGTAACATCAACTGAAAAAATTAAAGATACAGATTCAGTATCAGATTCAATTCCAGTAACAGTCATACCCACTGCAGTGTATTGAACATCAAATGAAGTACCATCAACATCAACAGAAATGGTTTCAGCATAAACAAATGCTGTAGAGAGTATAGTGAAAAAGATCAACCCTAGTGAGATTTTCATTAATGAATTTACATTAGGAAAATATGGAAGTCGCTCAGATTTCAAATTATTCATATTTTTATTCTCTAACACAAATTGTAATCCCAAAAAGGGTGTTAAAAACAAAGAGACGATAATTAATCACGTACAAGTCAACTTTTTTGCGTATTTTTAAAACTTAGACAGAAATAATTACTAAAAAATCTAAATTACACCACGAAGAATCTGAATAATTTTTTCGCCAATTACGTTTGCAGCTAAAGATTGAGCCTCTTTTGTTTGAGCACCAATATGAGGGGTTAAAATGACATTATCAAGTTCTGCTAATTTATTTCCAGTAGCAGGTTCCTTTTCAAATACATCCAAGGCAGCACCACCCAAAGTACCATTTTTAATTGCTTCATACAATGCATCCTCATCAACAACACCACCCCTAGAGGTATTGATAATTTTAGCAGTTTTTTTCATAGTAGACATTTTTTGTGCATCTAAAAGATGGTAAGTGGAATCTAAAAGTGGAACGTGAATTGAAATATAATCAGAACTTTGTAACAAAGTATTCAAGTCAGCTTTCATCAAACCAACTTCTTTTGCAAATTCTTCATCAATTGGCATTACATCATATCCAATAATATTCATGTTTAGTGCACGAGCAAGTCTTCCCAATCTTTTTCCAATATTACCCAAACCAATAATTCCCAAATATTTTCCACGAAGTTCTGTGCCTTTTAGTTCTTTTTTGAGCCATTTCCCATCACGAATTGCCCTATCACCTCTAGCTGTTTGTCTTGCAAGAGATAACATTAAACCTAAAACTAGTTCAGCAACAGCATTCATTGCGCCTTCTACTGCATTAATTACACGAATGTTTTTTGTTTTAGCAGCTTCTTGATCAACATTATCTAGTCCAACACCAACACGTGCAATAATTTTACAATTATCAGCTTTGTCAATCATTTCTTTTGTTATTGTAGTTCTACTTCTTACAATGATAATATTAAAATTAGAAATTTTTTCTAAAATTTCTTCAGAAGTTATTTCAGGTTCATAAGAAACTTTTAGACCATTGTCTACCAATATTTTATTTAAAACAGGATCTACTACATCACAAATAAGTACAGAATCATTAAACTCCATTAAAATCCAAAATGAAATGCGGCATATAATTCATTAAAAAAATTAAAAAAATGAAAAAATATTGTAGTTTATTGACCGGTAAGGATTCCAGCTACTACAGGAATTACTTCCCAGAGTGGAATAACACCATTGTCTTGTAACTCAGAAGCTACTTCATCAGTGTATAAACCGTGAATGTTTAGTGCAGGGTGGGCAATACTGTTAACTCCAGTTGGAGGAACGGCATCACTTGGATTGCCTAAAGCATATGCATAAGATGGCACTGGGGCTGGTAAGATGCCTGCATCGACGAGAACTGGGTTCAAGCCAAATGGATCACCTGCAACAAAGATTGTTGCTGCACCAGTGTAAATTGCTGCATAATCATGGTTTACTGCTGCGTATACACCTGGTTCGTCAAAGACCAAATCAACAATCATGTTTTGTGAGCCACCGAGTAACCATGTTTCAGTTGCTGCGGATTGTACTCTATTGCCTTGGACAACTCTATCCAAGATTTCTCCAACTATGTGGAAGAAAACTGGTTCGTTACCATGGTTTTCAATAAAGAGTCTTACATGTTGATCATTTTCAACAAACAAGAGTTGTGATTGGTATTGCTTGTGTTCAAGTCCATTCCATGGTTGTGCAACAAAAATATTTTTGTTGGTATCACCATTTACAAGTAAGTTGTGTGCCATGTTTGGTACATAACCAAATTGCATTCCGTTAACAACAGTTGCGGTGTTGTGATGTTGGAACATTGCTCCTGCATCGTAGTTACCATCTGCTGTAAGGTACAATTGATTGTATTGGAGTTGGAACTCAAGTGCATCTGCATCGTAGAATAATCTGTCTAGTTCACCGCTGCCGCTAGTTTTCTCTACCATTAATTTCTTGTATCCGTTAGCTGGGTCAACGATTGCAATTCCGTACATGCCGGAAAGAACGTGTTGATCCATACCTGCTAAGTGAACACCAGAACAGTGGTATTTGAAAACACCAGCTGATTCAGCAATGTAGCAATATTGACTTGTCTCTCCTGGGTTAACAGAATCAAAGTATGTTGCTGACATTTGTGATGCGTGCATATCGTTACCGTGACCGGTTACTTCATCTGCTGGAATTACTAATGTCATTTGTACAACGTCACCTTGTGTAACTCTTAATGTTGGTCCTGGGACTTGTCCATTAAAGGTCATGGCGTTGTAAGTTTTTCCTCCCATGATTGGAAGTTCGACACTTTCACCAGTTAGATTGAACTCGACGACAGTGCGTCCAGTATCTGCAAGTGCACCACAATCAGTTTCTGCGAATGCTTGAGGCATTACAAGTTGTAAACCGCCCATTTGATGGATTTGTTCAAGTACGTCTACATCTAATTTGTTGACGTCAAGTCCTTGTCCACTAATTTGGGTATTTGTGTATGTGCTTCCGAATAAGGTTGCTCCCATTACAGCTACTGCTGCAATTGTGAAGAGCATACTAACTTTCTTATTCATGGTACAAATCACGAACTGGCGGTATAAATACTAAACAGTACTTTCACGATACTAACGATCTTAAATGCTGTAAAGAATGAATTTATTGTTAAAAAATATTCTACGAATTCAAAACAAGTAGAAAAGTAATGAATAATAGAAGTAAAAAGGTAAAGTCAACATGAAATTTCGATTAGATCAAGATTCTCTTGGAAAAGTCAAAATTCCTGCAGACGCATATTATGGTGCATTTACAGGTAGAGCAATTAATCAATATCATGTTACAGGGAACAAAGCCCACAAAAATTTGATTGATGCATTTGTTATGATAAAAAGATCTGCAGCAATTGCAAATATGAAAACAAAAGCTATCGATACAAAACGTGGAAAAGCTATAGTTTCAGCATGTGATAAAATATTGCAAGGAAAATTTACTGATCAATTTGTAGTAGATATGATAAACTCTGGTGCAGGAACTGCATTTAACATGAATTCTAACGAAGTTATATCAAATGTAGCATTAGAAGTGCTCCATAAAAAGAAAGGACAGTATGAATTTCTACATCCAAATGATCATGTAAATATGTCACAATCAAGTAATGACACATATCCAACTGCAATGCATGTTGCAATTTTGATGAATCTTAAAGAAACAATTCCTGCAATTGAAATTTTAATTAAATCAT
>Ga0233427_10003301_pt1 | contig 14283 bp, 10 predicted proteins | sample SI_118_April2016_5_FD_179885 | JGI IMG/M metagenome (GOLD analysis project Ga0233427, IMG submission 179885) | Seawater microbial communities from Saanich Inlet, British Columbia, Canada - SI_118_April2016_100_MG | ecosystem: Environmental > Aquatic > Marine > Inlet | place: Canada: British...
GAGGAGGAGGAAAAAGAAATGCCTAAAGAAGGTTCTGTCGAAGCCGCCGAAAAGGAAAAGTCGGAAAAAATGCCTAAACAAGGGTTGACGATGGACGAAGAACCTGAAAAATTGGAAAAAACAGAAACGCCTAAAGAATCATCGGTCGTAATCGTGAACCGGAAAAAGAAGGGTGATGTGAAAACATATGGAAAGACGGACCTGCGTAAAGAGAACCTAATGGATGATCGCATTCTGAATTTGTTACCAAAACGCAGCGAACCGCACAAAGTTCGTGTGTCATCTTATTACTTGGCAAATCGTAAAAAGTATATACAAAAGCTCGTGCCTATGTTTTCGAAATATAAAAAGATGTTAACAGACGATACACGCAAAGCAAGCTGCGAAGACGGTGGAAGTGATGCAAACAAACAATTCCGGTTGTTGGTTCATCAGCAAGTTGTCCGTGATTATTTGAATTTGTTTACTCCATATCGTGGTTTGCTCTTGTATCACGGTCTTGGATCGGGAAAAACATGTTCGTCGATTGCTATTGCCGAGGGAATGAAATCGCGTAAGAAGGTCTACGTATTAACGTTGGCGTCTTTAAAGGCGAATTTTTTCGAGCAAATGAAAGTGTGCGGTGATCCCTTGTATAAGCTGAATCAATATTGGGAATTTATTACAATCGAGGGCCAGGCGCAAATAGCGGGTGCGTTATCGACCGCATTGAATTTACCTTTGGAGTATATCAAGCGTCAAAAAGGTGCATGGATGGTAAATGTGAAAAAGGAACCGAATTTCGATGAATTGGAAGACGGCGATAAAAGGACGGTAAGTGCGCAAATTGACGAAATGATTCGCACAAAATACATTGACTTGAATTATAATGGTTTAACACGTGACCAATTGAAGAAACTGACCAATGACTTCACGGAAAATCCATTTGATAATAGTGTAGTGGTAATTGACGAAGTGCATAATTTAGTGAGTCGCATTGTCAATAAGGTCCGCGAGAAGAAAAAGAAATCGATTTCATATCGCCTATATGAATATTTAATGTCGGCAGAAAACGCGCGTATGGTTTTTCTATCCGGAACGCCGATTATTAATTATCCCAATGAAATCGGTGTTTTATACAACATGTTACGTGGCTATGTGAAAACGTGGAATTTCCCAATTCAAGTGCGCGATGGATCGGACAAACCGCAACGGGACAATATTTTGTCTTGGTTTGAAGAGGACAATATGTTTACCTATGATTATGTTCAATATAGTGGTGATTCGATTAGCATCACACGTAATCCGTTTGGATTTGTCAATGTATTAAAAGAAGAACCTCAGAAGAAAAAAAGCGGGGGCTCGAGAAAAAAGAAGGCATCTACAAAGAAACAATCGCGCAAATTGATCCCGATCGAGGAAAAAATGGAAGGGAATTTCCAAGACGAAAGCAGTGAATACCGTCAAGAACGTATTGGAGCTATTTTCGATGTTCAACATGGTGGAGGTGCATTCGAGGATTATAATGGTGTTGCGTTGGACGAAACTGGAAATGTCAGTGATGAACAATTTAAGGCCCGTGTGAAAAAGATCTTGGAAAAACACGGATTATCGATGCAAGGAAACATTATGTTGAAAAACAATTTGGCGTTGCCTGAAACCTCAAAAGAGTTCAATAATTTGTTTGTAGGGATCGGTGAAAATGAAATGAAAAACAAGAAAGTATTCCAAAAACGCATATTGGGACTGAGTTCTTATTTCCGTGGTGCAGACGAAAGTCTTTACCCTGTATTTGTTCCATCTGAAGCAGGCGAAGTCATACACGTGGAAAATGTGACAATGAGTTCATACCAATTCGGTGTATACGAAAAGATTCGTGAAGAAGAAGCGATTCGAGAGAAAAAGACGAAACAACAACAGCAACAACAAGATTTTCGCAAACAAGATGCCGAAGAACTCTTTAAAGTTTCGTCTACTTACAAAATCGCATCGCGTAATGCGTGTAACTTCGTTTTCCCGAATCCACCTGGACGTCCTGCAAAACCAAGTGGAGCGTCAGATGATAACGAGGAACAAGATGAAGAGGCCGAAGAAGAAGTCGAAGCCATAAAGAAAAGGGGGCGCAAGACAATGAAAGGGGGTGAAAATAGCGACGACGAAGAAGAAGAAGAAGAAGTGCCATTGATTACGGATATTGAAGAAGAAGAAGTACCGTTAGTAGATGTAGGTACGGAGATTGTAGAAAAAGCGATTGAAGAAGATAAAGAAGAAAAAGAAGAAGAAGTCAATATGGAATACACAGGTAATTATAAAAAGGATATTCAACTAGCACTTTCTATATTAAAACTCAATGAAAAGGAATATTTGTCTCCAAAAGGACTCGAAACATATAGTCCGAAGTTCCTTCGTATTTTGGAAAATATCCAAGACCCTTCCCATAAAGGCTTGCATTTAATATACAGTCAATTCCGAACATTGGAAGGTGTTGGTATATTGAAACTCGTCTTGGAAGCAAATGGATTTGCAGAGTTCAAAATTCGTAGAAAAGGGAATGAAGGTGACTGGGAAATCGTGGAATCGGAAGAAGACAAAGGAAAACCGAAATTCGCCCTTCATACGGGAACAGAAACCGACGAAGAAAAGAAAATCATTCTGGACGTTTACAATTCCAAATGGCAAGACGTTCCACATTCCATTGTGCACGAACTTCAGAAACAAGAAAAAGAAAACAATTTCATGGGAGACGCCATCAAAGTATTGATGATCACTGCTTCCGGTGCAGAGGGTATTAACTTGAAAAACACTCGCTATGTGCATTTGGTCGAACCTTATTGGCACAATGTCAGAATTGAACAAGTCATTGGTCGCGCGAGACGTATTTGCAGTCACCAAGCACTCCCAGAGGAATTGCGAACGGTGCAAGTGTTCATGTATATATCCGTGTTACCTAGACCTCAAAACAAAGAAGAAGAACAAAAGCATATACAATTGCGTTTGCGTGATGTAAGTAAATTGACAAATCGCTTGGCAAATGAATTGGACGAAAGTTCCAAGCTAGGGCGTTATGTGCGTAGTTTAGAAGCAGCACCGCAGGTAATCACAACTGATCAAATGCTATTCGAAAGTGCCATGGTAAAGGAGCAAGTGAACCAACAAATCCTTCATGCAGTCAAAGAAAGCGCAATGGATTGTCAATTATACACTTCGCAAAACAAGGACGAGAATTTAGTGTGCTTTAATTACGGAAAGGTATTGTCCAATGCATTTGGTTCGTATCCTACTTTGGAACAGGACTTAGCCGAAAAAGACGTCAAAGACGTAAGACAGCAAAAGATCAAAATGGTCAAGATTCGCGTGCCGGATCCAAAGAACCCCAAGAAATTGATCGACTATGCCTTCGACCAAAAACGCAAAATCATTTATTCAATGGAACAATACAATCGTTCAAAGATCACAAACGAACAATTGAATCCGCTGGGTAAAATCGTCGTCAATAAAGACGGCGAAGAAGACGTCCAATTTTTCAAATAAACAAAATCTCGACACAATATAACTATGGTAGATAAACTCAATGTTCCCAAGCGTTATTATACTTCGAAAAACATGTCCAAGCGCGATACACAAAAACAACGAAAAAACCTGAGAAAATCCCGTAAATTATACAAACAAGGAAAATATATTCAGCGCCCCAAAGTAAAGACCTTCAAATCACGCAAATCCAATCACTTAAACCGACTTCGTAAACTATACAATGTGGAAAAAATAGGAGCAACATCCGAACTCGCAAAAAAAACCAAGTGTAATAAACAAGGTTTAGAGGAAATATTGAACAAAGGTCGCGGTGCCTATTATTCGAGTGGTTCACGTCCAAACCAAACAGCAGAAAGTTGGGCAATAGCTCGTTTAGCAAGCACACTTACAGGTGGAAATGCGGCTGCTTATGATTTCCATATTTTAAAGGAACATTGTGCACCCAAAAGCAAGCCCCTGAAATTGGCACGTAAAACATGTAAGAATTTAAAAAAAAATTGTGACGAATAGGGTTACATGACTTTTTTACATGCGTTTAACAAAAAGCATGTAAAAAGGCAGGTATTTTTCGGAAAATTGATAGACCTTTTTACGCGCAATCGTAGTTATAAATAATAGAGAGAAAGAGAATACTACTAAAATGGTGTGCTCAATTTGCAATGAAAACGAATGTCGAGCGACAAGCTGTAATAGTGATATACTTAAGCGAACGGTAGCTATAGTTAAAACCTATTGGTTAAGAGAGAGTGCGTTTGCGCATCAGGGAGATGAGTATGTGAAGGAATGGGCTAGAACCACTCGTATAAGCCTACCCTTTTGGAATCGTATTTGGTCGATTATTATGAAAGAAGTGAAGGATAGACACTGGGTTGTTGACCACCAGAACCCGGCTGTTTTATTTGTATGGCCTAAACCAAAAACCATTTCGGAGTTTAAACAACGCATTCAAGATTACCAACGACCAGATGAATACCCACGGGTGCAACGACCACCAGTGCAACGACCACGTGTGCTTGAACTAAAGATAATAAAACATGTAAAACATCTGACCAAACAAATAAAGCTTATCATGGATGATGAAGCTGAAAAATACTATATCAATGACACATGCGCTATTTGTTTGAATGACATTACCCAAGATAACGTATTAGCATTTGGTTGTAAACATACTTTTTGTAATAGTTGCGCCATTAAACTAATAGAAAAAACAAAACTCCCGTGCCCGACTTGTAGAGAGAAAATTAGCGAAGTACACATTAAACCGAGTATACACAAAGAAGATTTCAATAAATTATCTTCTTATATATGTTTTACGTAACCTTATTATCATGTAATATCACTTTAATTAACTACTTTTTAATGATTTATTTTCATCAATAATAATGCATAAGAAAATGCAAAAAAGTTTTGCATGGACATTTTATACATAGAAATACCGCATACTTTTTGCGTTTTTTAGTCGGTGTAATGATAATTTATCAACAAAAGAATAATCGCTAATAATCCGCATTAAGTAATTCGTCTTGCCACTCGTTATCGTATTCTATTTTATGGTCGCAATCAATTACTAGATTATAAATGCAAATGATCTCGTGCACCCATTTACAATGTGTCTGATCGCCTGGATCATAATGATCGTTATACCATTTATTAAATATTTTTAATAAATAGCAAATATCTCTCGGAAACATATTGTCATGTCCTTCGTTTTTCCAAAAATACGACACGTGATAGCGAATTTTGAAATCCCCGAGTTCTGTTATAAATCGATAACTCTTTTTATATTTATAAAACCATTGCGTAACGTTTAAAGGCAATCTAAAATCGCGCGAAATGACCTCTTCTTTCCTGGCATCTGTTAATTTCGTATTTGTAATTCTCACTATGGATTCCCAGTTTATTTTGTTCATATGATTCAACACATTGCAAACTTGCAAATAATCCATGCAATAATTATGAATCATACACATAATTGGCGTATTTGTATTTAGTTGTTCACCATTATATAAGCTATCATTTAAATTCGTATTCCAATTGTATTTCCCACATACATAAACATATTTTACATCATCATACACATAACCCAATATTATGTTCAATACGTCATCATTTAACGTGTTTAATAGTGGCATTGACAACTCAGTATTTAGTAAAGCAGACATCATAAGAATTTACATGCATTTACAACGAAATCGGCTTTTCAATTTTACAATATAGTAATACGAAAAATAATATATAAAGACCACCACGGTAATTACTATATTTGTTTTTACGGTATGTTGAAAAAACAGATTTTTCAGCGCGTCAAGAAACTGATCCCCCGCATTTCGTCGACCGAAATGATTGCTCTTCAGAGTGGAACAACGAGCATAGATAAACAACTGTTTGAAGGAAAGGTCAAACCAGTGGATTTCAAGCCAACTCCTCCAGAGTCCGTATTTTTATTGGGTTATAACACGGATCCAACAATACGCGAAAACGATGTTTTCCCAAAAGAGCGTATTGATGATTTGATCAAAAATTTCCCAGACCAGCAAATCTATCCACACGGAAATTACAATGATTTGTTCCGTTATATGGGAAAAGAGGGGTTCTTTTCCTTTTTAATTCCGAAAAAACACGGAGGATACAAAATGAGTGTAAGAGAAATGTCGAATATATTGACGTATATTACGTCGGCAAATCCCTGTTTAGGTGTGGTAGCAATGGTCCCCAATTCACTGGGTCCAGCCGAATTGTTGTTGCATTATGGAACAAAGGAGCAACAGGAGAAGTATTTGCCTCAATTAGCAAACGGCGAAAAAATCCCCTGTTTCGGACTCACGGGCCCTCACAACGGTTCGGATGCAACCGGACAAATCGACAAAGGACGGGTCATAAAAGAAGACGGAGAGTTGTACATAGACGTTTCTATTAAAAAGCGCTATATTACGCTAGCACCAGTAGCAAATCTAATCGGAGTAGCGTTTGAAGTAGAAGACCCACACAATTATTTAGGAAAAACCGGCGTGACCTTAGCCCTTATAGAACGCGGGCACCCTGGTTTAGAACAAAATGGTTATCACAATCCTCTAGACACTGGTTTTCCAAATGGGACTTTAGAGGGAAACTTGCGCATTAGTGTAAACGACGTAATTGGTGGTGTAAATGAAATCGGAAACGGATGGAAAATGTTGATGGAATGTTTGGCGGCTGGTCGCGGTATTTGTTTACCCGCGACGGCAAACGCGTCGTCTAAAGTAGCGACGTATTCAATGTATTTATATGCAAAACACCGTGTTCAATTTAAGATGCCGCTCATTGAAATGGAGGCGATCCAAAACAAATTGGCAAATATGGTATATAATACGTGGGCGATTCAATGCTCGATTTATTTGACAAATTATTTGCTAGATGAGGGTGAAAAACCCGCAGTATTGAGTGCGATTATGAAGGAGCAAACGACAGAAAGGGGACGTATGGTAATACAAGACGGTATGGATATACATGCGGGATCGGCGATTTGCAAAGGCCCCAATAACGTTTTAGAAAAGTTCTACAAAAACGCGCCTATTGGCATAACAGTGGAAGGTAGCAATACATTGACAAAGAACCTCATCATATTTGGCCAAGGACTCAACAAAAGTCATCCGCATATTTTCCCCCTATTGAAAACATTGCTAAATGACGACGAAACCGGTTTTATGAAGGAATTCAAAAAAATCGTGGGACACAGTGTTTCTTTATATGGGAAAGCATTGCACGCATCTTTATTGGACATAGGTGAACTGGAAAAACACACACTTTATTTCGCATGTTTAGCGAATTTCGTCGCATTAAAAGGCGGTGCATTGAAAAAGGAGCAGTCTCTTTCATCGGATATGGCGTCGATCATGTCGAATCTCTATTTGGCCCATAGTATAGTAATGTTTGAAGGGAAATATAATGCGAGTCCATTATTGAGAGATTATTGTGTAAATCGCCTATTAAATGAAAACAAGATTACAATAAACCGTGTATTACAAAATCTCGCTTTTTCGCCGTTGTTATTTTTCATGAAGCAAACCCTCAAAACACACTATACGAGTAATCGGGAACTAATAAAAGAATTGGAGAAAAACCCGGTTATAATGGAAAAAATCACTGAAAACATGTATATTGACGATGCCTTAAACAATATGATACAAATGGATTCGATGGATCGAAACACGGTATTATACAAGAAAATGTATGAGAAAATGGTCAGCGTGGGAAAATTCGAGGCACCTGTTCCTTCATTTTACAAATAAAAAATATTAATGAAAACAAGATATAAAAACAATTGCGTTGAAATGATTATAATAAATTCTCGTTATGAACGAAGAAAATAATGTGTTGACAATTAAAACGGTTCAAATTCAGCCGATTCGAAATATGATTACTGCAATAAAGGATATATTAACGGATGCGACGATTACATATACAAAAAACGGATTGAAGATTATCAATTTCGATAAAACACATACGATTTTGGTGCATGTGATTTTGCATCAAAACAAGTTCGAATTGTATAATTGCGAGCCGGATAAGATTATTGTATGTGCAAATACGATGCATTTGTTTAAAGTGATTTCAACAATGTCGAATGATGATACATTATCAATGTATATTGATAAAGATGATTATCACGATGGAGTGGTGTCTCATTTGGGATTGCAATATGACAATGGTGATATTAAGCAATGTTACAGTCAAAAACTACGTTTGATTGAACCGGACAATGAGGAAATGGTGGTTCCGGATGTTGAATATGAAACGGTGATTAATTTGCCTACATCGGATTTCCAGAAGATAATCCGTGATATGAATGGAATATCTGATCGTATTGAAATTAAGTCTGTCGGAAATGATTTGATTTTTTCGTGTGAAGGGACATTTGCGAGTTCTAAGATTTACAGATCGGAATCGGATGGAAATATGGAATTTATTCAAAAGCCCAATGCGTCGGTTGTGATTCAGGGAGAATTTTCATTGAAGAGTTTGGTGCATTTTATTAAGTGTACGCCATTATGTACACATTTAGAGATGTATTTAGGCAATGATTTGCCGCTGATTGTCAAATATGATGTGGCTTCATTGGGAGAAATTAAACTATGTTTAGCGCCATTGCCTCCGAGTTAAATAATTTTCGAAAAAGAAAAAATAGTATTTTCATAATATAATAATTATTTTATGAAATGCCTTTGAAGAAGATTGCTTCGTGGACGGATTCGAAATACATAACAGTGAGTTCATTGTTATTTACCTTGCCTATATTATTAAATGAAAAGGAGAAACACATGATAATGCCATTATGTTTATTGTTTATGACAAGTATGGTATCGGCGAATTTTTGGAGAAACCCTCTTTATGATTGGAGAAGGACGATGGATTTATATTTTGCAAAATTGTCTTTTAGTTATTTTTTTATTCATGGTTTTTTGTATATTCCTTATCCGCATAAATGGATTGCGTTATTAAATACGTGTAATATTGCGTATTGTTATCATCAATCAAATAGCGAATACGAAAAAAAGAATAAGAATTGGATATGGTATCACGTTGGATTTCACAGTGCTCTTACGTTTAATATTTATTATATATTAAAATATTTCCCACGTAAATACCCGAAACTTACGTTATATAATTAAAGTCTAATTAGTAATTATATGACTAACCGTAAAACAGAAAAGAAGCGTGTAGCACGAAAGACAAAACCTCTTTCTAAGAAAAAACCTTTAAGAAAGGCAACATCCCTTTCTAAGAAAAAGCGCGTAGTGCGAAAAACAAAACCTCTTTTTAAGAAAAAAAAAGTGTTGGGTGGACGAACATATCCAAACCAACCAACAGAAGGAAACCTACATCCACATAATCCAGAAAAGTTGAGTACTGAAGAACAGCTTATGTACTATCTTAAGAATAGTAATAATATAGCTGTAAATCAGATATTAGATAATAATAATAATAATAATAATAAAGATCTAGATGTAAATGTCCGAGATAATCATGATAAAACACCGATTATGTATGCTTCCGATAAAGGTTATTTTGCAACGGTAATTAAACTTTTAAGGAAAGGTGCAAATGTAAATGCCGTAAATAATAATGGTATTACAGCTCTTATGATGGCTTCTGGTAATGGTCATGAGTCCATTGTGCTAGCCTTGCTAAGAGCTGATGCTGATATAAATGCCGTGGATAAACTGGGGAGAACCGCTATTGACTTCGCTGCTCTTAATGATCATAAGAATATTATAACGATTTTGGAGGATAAAAAAACTCAATTAGATGAATAAATAAAATAAGAAAACAAACATAAACATAAATCAAGTAAAAGTAGTATATGCTAATACTACTTTTGTTATTTTTGCTGGATAGAGGAAATAGTTTTTCCTTAAAAATGGCTTCCACACCAGAAACTATTTATAACAACCGATTTAGTTATAAAAGAGAACCGGTGAACAAGTTGTTAACAAACATCGAAGGGAGCAAGGTCGAAAAGGTTATTTTTTCCCCCCAAATGGATACTGTAGTTACACAAACAAAGAAGCAAACAACTGGATCCTCAAAACAAACAACGGAATACAGTGTAACAAGGCTCAATCCCCATGTAACCGATTATGTAACAAGCACAGCCTTGAAGAACAAGGTAAACACAGTGTTTTTAGAAGTGCCGCAGCCTACATTCATTCAAACCATTGCATCCGGGACGTTCCAGTTAGTAACGGGATTCTTGGTCCCTTATTTGTTGTTAGTAGCCGTGCTAACAGGAATTCGAAACACCATGCAAAACGGAAACATGAATTTTATGAATGGCAACAATCCATTTTCAATGACATCCATAAACAAGAATTTACAACAAGACAAGGAGCTCATGCAAAATTCCAATATAACGCTTTCGAGTTTTGCGGGGAGTCCGGAAATATTCCGCGAATGTACCGAAGTGGTTTCTTATTTGAAAAACGAGACGATTTATAAAAATGCGGGTGCAGAGGTGCCTCGCGGAGTGTTGTTGGAAGGTCCTCCTGGAACAGGTAAAACATTGTTAGCGAAGGCAATTGCCAGTGAAGCCGATGCGAATTTCATATCCATAGCGGCTAGTGAGTTTGTAGAAATCTTTGTAGGTGTGGGTGCAAGTAAAATCCGGGATTTATTTAAAAAGGCGCGTGATAATAAACCGTGTATCATATTTATTGATGAAATCGATGCGGTGGGTAGACAGCGCGGTGCAGGTGTAAATTTTGCAAATGACGAACGTGAACAAACGCTCAATCAGTTATTAGCGGAAATGGACGGATTTGCAAACAACGATGGCATATTGATAATAGCAGCGACAAATCGTCGTGATGTGTTGGATAATGCATTGTTGCGACCGGGACGATTCGATCGTATTATTAACGTTGCATTACCGGATATGAAGTCGCGACGTGCCATATTGGACGTGCATAAAAAAACGAAAACACTAAAAGAAGATGTGAATTTGGATTTGGTCGCTGAATTGACACAGGGATTTTCGGGTGCTCAATTGAAAAATCTATTAAATGAGGCGGCTATTTATGCAGCGCGTCAAGGAAACACGGTCATTAGTAATGAAAATTTATTGGCGGCGTTGGACAAGGTCATTGTGGGGTTGGTAAAAGAAAACGACGAACGAACATATGAAACGCGGCGACGTGTGGCGATTCATGAATCCGGACACGCGTTATTAGCGCTTCACTTTTCCGAATATTTCGAACTGAAGAAGGTGTCGATTCAAAGCACATATAACGGAGCAGGTGGATATACGATTTTCAATGAAAAAAAGGAAATAGTGGAAGGAGGATTGTATACAAAAGACTTGTTAATAAAACGATTGGCTATTGCATTAGGAGGTAAAGCTGCCGAAAACATTATTTACGGGGATCAATATGTATCGTTAGGTGCAGTCCAAGATTTAAAACAAGCAAATGATTTGGCAAAGAAAATGATAGGAAATTTCGGTATGGGTGAAAAACTGGAAGTATTTTTCAATGACGACGTTGAAGGTGCAAATACACCGTTTTTAGGAAAAAGCTTGTCGAGTGGTGGTGGATATTCGGAGCGCACAAAGGATATATTTGACAAAGAGGTATATCATTTGATCGAAGATGCGTATGAAACATCAAAAACGGTATTGCGTGAAAACAAGGATGTTATGATAAATATGGTGGATAAACTAATGGAAAAGGAGATATTAATACCGGGTGATTTTTAAACCGTATATACCAGTAACGAATTAAAATCCAGAACGCCTTCGGTGTTCCATTTTAAATGTCCGAAGGTTTATAATCATAGTGAATTATGATTATAATTAATATTCGGGAGCGTGTTTGCGAAACAAACAGCCTTGTGTGCTAAGGTTTGGAATGTCAATGATTTCATTGGGATTTTGCACAGTGCAATCTTTCAACCATATTTTCACAATACAGAAATTCTTTTTTGGGGAAATAGTAATTCCGTTTACAAGGCTAGCATGTGCCGGGTCTTTTGTTAGGCTCTCACCCGCTAATGCATATAATAAAGCTTTCCAAATTTCGTATACGTATTTATTGGATATTTTATATGAAAAACACCCTCCATTACGGTTTTGTTTGTCTTCCCATGTTGGATTAATATTTTCACGCATAACAAAAAGCATACAATATTTAACGATTTTTTCGGGCAAATATTCGTTAAACGCAACTAATTGCTCTACTGTTTGCATCTCTTTTTGCAATATTTTATAACTAGATAAGTCCCAGTTTTTATCGTTTGGTAAATGGTAATATATATCCCATTTACCATGCAAAAGTAAAGATGGCGAAGATTCATTTGTACACGTGGCCATTTCCATCTTCACCTTTCATAATATATAGAAAAAATCTTTAAATACTTTCATTCAAGTTATTCATCTTCACTTGGAACATATTCACTATCACTGTCATCTTCCGGATTTTGTTCCTTTATCGATTCTTCTTCACTGTCGTCTTCCGGATTTTCTTCTTTTATCGACTCTTCTTGACTATCACTACTTATTGATTCGTCATCTTCAGGTCTTATATACATTTGTTTAATCTCTACGTTATCGCTAGATACTTCAATATATTGTTCTTGATTAAACGTAATCGTGTTTACATTTGCATCCATTATTGCGATTTCATAATTTTTCGAAAAAACAAAGGGCGTTTCTTGGTATTCTAAACATCTGCGAACAAAACAAGGCGTAAACAGTTCATTTCCAATAACCCACATCGACTCAGGCAACTCAATACTAATCGGTTGGTTTTCACGCGACATATCAATCACTTTATATGTAATAGACAACGGTCGAAATGAACTTTGTTCCATAATACCATTGGTTTCTCCGTTTCTACATGTAGAACGAACCCGATAAATATCATTGTATTTGACCATAACGTTGAAGTCATTATGCTCTATTATTCTATTGGTCGACCAGTTCAATACAAACAAATTGTTAATATTTTCCGCATTTAAATCATCATTCAAGATGTTATACGTTTCATAATAATGTTCCTGGTCATGATCACTGCTTTGAATACAATAAGACGTCAACCAATTTACGTTTTTAGGTTCGCGATGGGCTCTTGAAAACAACAAATTCATGTGTTCTCTTGTCCAGGTGTATATGTCGACGGTGGATTTGATAGTTTCATTTGATTCGTAGAGTTGACATCCCCATTTTTCCAATTGCACCATGCATCTTCCATAAAGCATAATCATATTTAATCCGAGCTCCTGCATACGTTTACTTTTCATAATGTCTACAAACGCACCGGCAAACCAGCATACTATAGTCGTCAAACCATAGGCCAGGTTTTTCACACCGGTTACAATATAATCATGTGAATATTCTATATTATTATCTTCGTCCATAGAGTCTAGTTATTGTTATGTAAACAACTTTAATAGGTTTATGAAAATATTTATTTTACAAAAGAGAATAAACGTAATACTTGCAAATATTATAAGCGAATTTTATATATGAAAAATGACTTTTAAAAAAGGGGTATTTTTATTTCATCGCGATTTTCGTTTAAAGGATAATACTGCTTTTTATGAAGCACAGAAACAATGCGACCAATTATATACGATGTTTGTGTTTACACCGAGTCAAGTAACTCCTCAAAACGCATATAAGTCGAAAAATAGCGTGGAATTCATGATACAGAGTATAATGGATTTAGAACAACAAATAAAAGAAAATGGCGGAAAATTAATATTGCAATATGGCAATTTAGTTAGTGTTTTGAGGAGTGTTTTGCCGAAACTTTCTATAAACGCATTATTTTTCAATTATGATTTGACGCCATATGCAAGGGATCGTAGTGCACAAGTCGAAAAATTATGTGAAACGCTTTCGGTTGATTGTTTGCATTATCATGATTATTATTTGTTAAAACCGGGTGATGTGTTGACGGGAAGTAATACCATGTATCACAAGTTTACGCCGTTTTATGAAAAATACATGTTGTCAGGAGATATACATGAACCCGTTATGAAAGCCATTAAACCATTGACGAGTTATCGCGGGGAGTTGAGTCACAATATTGATTTAAATGAGGCAATGACGAAATATGTGGGAAGAAGAAATCCGAAGTTGTTTATGATGGGGGGTCGGGATCAAGGATTAGGTCAATTGAAAACGGCATTGAAAACCATGAAAAAATACGATGAAACGCGTGATATTATGAGTATAGAAACATCGGGTTTGTCGGCGTATTTGAAGTATGGTTGCATATCCATTCGTGAAGTATATAG
>Ga0233427_10003302_pt1 | contig 14282 bp, 12 predicted proteins | sample SI_118_April2016_5_FD_179885 | JGI IMG/M metagenome (GOLD analysis project Ga0233427, IMG submission 179885) | Seawater microbial communities from Saanich Inlet, British Columbia, Canada - SI_118_April2016_100_MG | ecosystem: Environmental > Aquatic > Marine > Inlet | place: Canada: British...
ATCCGAATGGCGGCGATCCGTGGCGGCGCTACGGCACGGACAGCGGCCAGCCCAATCAGTCGCTGGCCTGGCTGACGGAAGCGCGCAACAAGAAATCCATCACGTTGAATTTGCGCGCCCCTGAAGGTGCGGCACTGTTCAAGCGCCTGGTTGAGACGGCGGACGTGGTTTGTGAAAATTTCCGGCCCGGCACTTTGGAAAAATGGGGAATTGGCTGGACCGATCTCAAGGCCATCAATTCGGGCCTGATCATGATGCGAATTTCGGGTTACGGGCAAACGGGCCCTTACAAGGATCGCCCTGGGTTTGCACGGATCGCCCATGCCGTGGGCGGCTTGACCTATCTTTCGGGCATTCCCGGCGAGACGCCTGTGACGCCGGGCTCGACGTCCTTAGGCGACTACATGTCCGGTATGTATGGTGCCATCGGCATTTTGATGGCGCTGCGTCATCGCGATGCGACGGGTGAGGGACAGATGGTCGATATGGCGCTGTATGAATCCGTGTTTCGGGCACTTGACGAAATTGTCCCGCGCTATGCGAAAGATGGTTTCGTCCGCGAGCCGGAGGGAACGGGCACCGTCAATGCGTGCCCACATGGGCACTTCCCAACCGGTGACGGCAAGTTTCTTTCCATTGCATGCACTACGGACAAGATGTTTGAACGCCTGACCCAGGCCATGGTGCGGCCCGATCTTTGGGAGAACTTTGGTGATCAGCAAACGCGCCTTGCCGCGCGCGTCACCGTCATCGACGAAGTCACTCAATGGACGACATCCATGAGCCGTGATGAGGTGATGGCGGCCTGTGTGGCGGCCGAGGTGCCGTCCGGCCCGATCAATTCCATCGCCGATATTTTTGCCGATCCGCATTTTCGCGCACGAGACGATTTATTGGCCGTCAATGTGCCCACGATCGGTGAGGTCACCGTGCCGGGCGTTTATCCGAAATTATCAGCGACGCCGGGCAGCGTCGATAGCCTCGGTCCTGAACTCGGCAATGCCAACGAAGAGGTGTACGGCGGACAATTGGGGCTGAGCGCCGACGATATGGCGGCGCTGAAAGACAAAGGAGTGATCTGAACCATGGTCAGATTGGCGGCATTCGTATTGATGGCGATGATGATGGGCCCGTTGATGGCGCGCGCTGCCTCACAGAAAACACTCGACCAGCAATTCGAGCAATTGGCACGCCGGGTTGATCAAGGTGTCGGTGGGTACTTAGGGACGGTCAAGCCTGTGTCAGGGGAGATTAAGCTCGCCTATGGCCCGGCTCAGCCAAACCTTCATCAGATTACGACGTGGGTGGCGACGCGGGGCGCGGTGGCGCGTATCCGGGTGCGCGCCGAATTAACCCGTCAAGCTTCTGCGGCGGGCCTGCTTATGGGCGTGACGACCCTCAAAGATTACAACATCGAACACCTGATTGGCGCCGATGGGGTGACGATTGGTCATGAGGCGTTGCCTCGGGGAACCACCGTGATCGTCGCGTCGGATCATCGCGGGGTCATCCCCGATGCGGTGATTTTGCCGCCCGCCGGCGGGGGCACCATCGCCTTGCCGCAACCCGGCACCCGGCCGTTCATTGAGGCGATCAATCGGTTTCCGTTGCCCGTCTTGGTAACGGAAACGGCAGTGCAAGATTCAGATATTTTTCTGCCGCTGACGTTCCCGTTGGGCGGTAACGCGGGAATTGAACCGGTGCGCGGCGCCGGGCCGCGGTTGCGTGGTGAGATCGACTGCAAACCTCGCCGTTGTCTTTTGGTGCAGGTCGATGAAGAAACTCTTTTTAAGCAAAAAGGTCAGGAAATCCGCGGTTCTGCCAAGGGCCACGTGGTGATCACCGCCGGTCCGGTTAACATTGTTGGCGCCTTTCTCAACCTTCGAACCGAAATATTGCAGGGTGGTCGCACGGAGGTCATCCGCTCCATCTTGATCAACGAACAGATCAAATAGCCTTTCCATCCATGCCGAACCCACCAACCACAGGGGTGAAGCCGGCCCGCCGTGACAATCCGGGGCTGGGCATCATGATGATGCTCGCGGCCATCGGGTTTTTGACGACGATGAACCTGTTCATCAAACTGATCGGGCCCGAATATCACCCCATGCAGGTGACGTTCCTGCGTAATTTTGTCGCGGCTATGGTCATCGTGCCATTTATATTGCGGGCCGGCGGCATTTCTGTTTTGAGAACACATCGTCCTTGGGGACATGCGGCACGGGCACTGGGCGGCATATTGGGGAACGCGTGTTATTTTTATGCCTTCGCGCGGTTGCCCATGGCCGATGTTTTAGTTATTTCCCAGGCGGTGCCGCTGTTCGCCACCGCGCTTGCTGTATTGTTCTTGAATGAACGGGTCGGTTGGCGTCGCTGGACAGCAATTTTGGTTGGCTTTTTAGGTGTTGCCGTTTCCGTTGATCCCACGGGTGCCATGGGAACTGCATCGTTAGTGACCGTGTTGGCGACCCTTTTTTGGGCCTCGACAATCTTGCTCATGCGCAGCTTGGGTGCAACGGAAAATCCTTACACCATTGTGTTCTATTATATGGGCGCGGGTACGGTATTGGCGGCATTGTTTATGCCGTGGGTTTGGATCACGCCGCCGATTGAGGCTTTAAAGTTTTTTGTCGCTGCCGGGTTACTCGGCGCCTTGGGGCAGTTTTTCATGACCTATGCGTTGAAAGTCGCCGAAGCTTCCGTGGTCAGCCCATTCAACTACACGGCCATTATCTGGGGTATCGTTTTTGATCTGGCAATTTGGCACGCTTGGCCGACCTGGCCGACGTTCTGGGGGGCGATCATCATCAGCGCCGCCGGGCTCTACCTGTTCCGTCGCGAAGCGGGGCACAAGCATCGGGCCAAAAACTAGATCGATGATTCACACGTAACACGCGCCACCGCGCTTGCGGCTTGGACTTGAGTATCGTTCTCAAACCGTGGTGGGTTGTAGCACCGGGACGGATTGCGTAGCATCCCTGCTCAATTGATCTGAAAATTATTCGTCTCGGGGATGTGATGGGTGACGACGATGATCTGAGCACTGCTGGCCGTGCCGGTGGCGTAGCCGGATGGCATGGTGGCGAGCGGCGCCAGGGCGATCGGCGTTCGCGGAGTGGATCTGGCGGCGGTGATGTGACCCGCGGGTCGGACCGGCGCCAATCTTAGTTCTGCCACGTTTGCGGAAAAAAATTTCAACCAACGGCCACGCAAAAACGTATCTGCCCCGCGTGTCGTGGCAGCGCGCTCCGCATGGGCCAACCGGCGGGCCGCTGGGGTGGCGTTTAAAATTCAGTCGGCAGGCGGAAAATTCAGTTCAACAACGAAACCATGTGGGCCAGTGACGAAGATTTGTCGCAATCCGGCGCCCGGCACCGTGCGCCGTTCCTGAACATTATCAAGCGCTTCGATCCGTGACGATATCTCATCATAGCGCCGGCCATCACCTTTGAAGGCCATGTGGTCAACGGTTCCGGTGTTCCCGGCGGGCTCGCTATCAGCATTGATCAGATGCACGATGGCCGGCCCCCCGGCGCGGTCATAAAGCCAATAGCCGGCAAATTTAAAGGGCGGGCGTTCACCAACTTCCAACTCCACCACCGCACAGAAGAATTCCTTCATGGCGTCCAACTCGTTGGTGCGGAGCGAAAAATGGTCGAGTTGCATGATTTCAAAGCCCGTTTGCGAATTCGGTAATGGCGGTCATGGCTTCGGTCCAGTTTCCGTTTTCCGTATGGCCGGACTTCTTCCGGGGTTTGAACCCGTGATCGCCGTCTTCCAGCCAGTGTAGACGAACGGCGGCGCTTAGGCGATATCCGGCGACATCGTCTGTACCGCCAAGTGCGTCACGTGTTCCTTGGCAGATCAGCGTCGGCGTTTTCAAAGTTTCCAAATGATCAAGGCGCAGCGTGCCCGGTTCCTTGCCCGGTGCATGAAAGGGATATCCCAGACAAATCAGTCCTTTAACGCCCGCCTCGTCGGCCACCAGCGAAGCCATCCGCCCGCCCATGGATTTGCCGCCAATAATTAGATTGTCGGCGCTCAATTGGGCGACCACATCCAACCAGTATTCCATCAACATCGGTGCCCTGTTCGGCGGCTTTCTCTTGCCGGTCGCTCGGCGTTCCGCCATGTAGGGAAACTCGAACCGCGCAACGCGAAACCCTTCCGCCCCCAAACCCTCGGCGAACGCCTGCATGAAATCACTATCCATAAGTGCCCCGGCGCCATGGGCGAGGCAGATCGTGGTTTCGGCGTTTTTCGGGCCGTCGAAAAGAAAGGCGGTTTTGTTCATCGCGGGATTAGGGTTTCCCGCCGCCGACACGAAGATTGGCACCGCTAACATAAGATGCTTTGTCGGTGAGCAGCCAAACAATGGCTTCGGCGACCTCAATCGGCTGACCGGGGCGACCCATGGGCAGGCCCGGGCCGAGAGTCTTTAGTTTCTCGCCGGGCATGTCGGTCTCAGTAAGGCCGGGGGCGACGGTATTGACGCGGATTCCTTCGCCGGCGACTTCCTGGGCAAGACCGATTGTTAAACTATTCACGGCGCCTTTCGATGCGGCGTAGAGGATGCCGTCGTTCGGCCCGCCCGCAGTGGCGGCGCCGGAGGAAATGTTGACGATGGCACCGCCTTGTCCGCCGTGCTTTGTCGACATGCGTTTCACGGCCTCGCGGGCACATAGGAAACAGCCAAGCACGTTGACGTCGAGAACATCTTCGATCTCAGCAACGCTCAAATCATCGAGCCGTCCGCGCGGCCCGTGCACGCCGGCGTTATTGACCAATCCGGAAATGGCGCCAAGCTCCGCCTGGGCCGTGTCGAACAAGCGCATGACATCCGCCTCATTGGCAGTATTGGCTTGGACGGCGATGGCCTTGCCATCGGCGGCAACAATTTCGGCTACAACTGCCTCGGCCTTCTCAGCGCTGGCTTGATAATTAACGCAAACGGCATGGCCGGCGTCGGCGCAAAGTTTCGCGGCAGCCGCGCCGATGCCTCGGCTGGCACCGGTGATGATGGTGACGTTGGTCACGATGTGTGTCCTGTCATTGCCGTTGGATCGACCCAACGCTCGAAATCATCATCGCTGAGATGGCCTAAGGCCATGGCGGCGGCCTTCAGCGTCGTGCCCTCGGTGTGCGCTTTCTTGGCAATTTCCGCCGCTTTGTCATATCCAATGTGTGGATTGAGGGCGGTCACCAGCATCAAGGAGTTCTCCACCAGTTCAGCGATGCGTTGGTGGTTGGGTTCAATGCCCTGCAGGCAATTTTTGGTGAAGCTCCTGGCCGCGTCGGCCAGCAATCGGATGGAGCGCAGGCAAGCCGCTGCCATGACCGGCTTGAAGACATTGAGTTCGAGATGCCCGCTGGCGCCGGCGATGGTCACCGTCGTGTGATTACCGATCACTTGGGCGGCGACCTGGGTGACGGCCTCTGCCTGGGTCGGGTTGACCTTGCCGGGCATGATTGATGAGCCTGGTTCGTTGGCGGGCAGGGACAATTCCCCCAGGCCCGAACGGGGGCCGGAACCGAGCAGGCGTATATCGTTGGCGATCTTCATCAACGTCGCAGCGTTTGTATTCAGTTTGCCGGAAAGATTGATCAATGCGTCGTGGGCGGCCAGGGCATAAAACTTATTCGGGCACGTCCGAAAGGTGTGGCCGGTGATCGCGTTGACCTCATCGACAAATGCCACGTCAAAGCCTTCCGGCGCATTGATGCCGGTGCCGACTGCCGTACCGCCCTGAGCCAATTCCCAAATCTGGTTCAGGGCCTTGTCCGTGCGTTCGATATTTTCATGCAGTTGATGGGTATAGCCGGAAAATTCCTGACCCAATGTCATCGGTGTTGCGTCTTGAAGATGTGTCCGGCCGATTTTCACGATATCCGCAAACGTCGTGGCTTTTTCGTCAAGCACGTCGCGCATCTCTTCAAGTGCCGGCAACAGTCGCCCATGGATCGCCAATGCCAGCGCGATGTGCATGGCGGTCGGGAAACTGTCATTCGATGACTGGCTCATGTTGACGTGGTCGTTTGGGTGAACCGGTGATTTTGAGCCTAATTCACCGCCCAGCATTTCAATGGCGCGGTTCGCAATGACTTCGTTCAAATTCATATTGGTCTGAGTGCCCGAGCCGGTCTGCCAGATCACCAAAGGGAAATGATCATCCAAGGTGCCGGCGATAACTTCATCGGCGGCGGCGATGATGGCGTCGCCGATTTCGCTGCCCAGTAGACCGAATTTCATATTCGCCCGGGCCGCCGCCTTTTTCTGAATGGCGAAGGCGTGGATAAGCTCAATGGGCATGCGCTCCGCACTGTCGCCGATCTGGAAATTTTCTAGCGATCGTTGGGTCTGGGCGCCCCAGTAGCAATCCGAGGGCACATCAATGGACCCTTGAGAATCTGATTCAGACCGCAGCGCATTCGAATCCTTCATGACAATCTCCAGATACGGTGTGAGGTTTTATAGAAATTCAGCGAAGAAATCGTTGCCTTTGTCATCGACGACGATGAAAGCCGGGAAATCGACGATCTCAATCTTCCAGATGGCTTCCATGCCGAGCTCTTCGTACTCGACGACCTCGACCTTGGTGATGCAATCCTGGGCAAGCCGCGCCGCCGGGCCGCCGATGGAGCCCAGATAAAAACCGCCGTGGGCACGGCACGCATTGGTCACGGCTTTTGAGCGGTTGCCCTTGGCCAACATGAACATGGAGCCACCTGCCGCTTGCAGTTGATCGACGTAGGCATCCATGCGGCCCGCCGTGGTCGGCCCGAATGATCCGGATGCGAACCCCGCCGGCGTCTTTGCCGGGCCCGCGTAATAGACGCCGTGGTCCTTGAAGTACTGTGGCAAACCTTCGCCGGCGTCCATGCGCTCCTTGAGTTTGGCATGGGCAATATCGCGGGCCACGATCAACGGACCGTTCAGGCTGAGCCGCGTTTTCATCGGGTATTCCGCCAATTGCGCCAGAATTTCGGGCATCGGTCGGTTGAGATCGACGGAAACTACTTCGCCGCCCAAATCATCGCCGGTGACGTCTGGCAGATATTGAGCCGGGTTGGTTTCCAGCTGTTCGAGGAATACGCCATCCTTGGTGATCTTGGCCTTGATCTGGCGGTCAGCCGAGCACGAGACGCCGAGGCCGACGGGACACGACGCGCCGTGCCGGGGCAGTCGAACAACGCGCACATCGTGGCAGAAATACTTGCCGCCGAACTGCGCGCCGATGCCCATATCACGGGTGAGTTGGAGAATCTTTTCTTCCCATTCAACGTCGCGGAAGGCTTGGCCATGCTGATTGCCCGTGGTCGGCAGGGTGTCGAGGTACTTTGTCGACGCCAATTTCACGGTCTTCAGGTTCATTTCCGCAGACGTGCCACCAATGACAACGGCCAGATGGTAGGGCGGGCAAGCAGCAGTCCCGAGCGTTCTGATTTTCTCATCTAGAAACTTGACCAAGCTGTCGGCGTTCAACAAGGCCTTGGTTTGCTGATAGAGAAACGTCTTGTTGGCCGAGCCGCCGCCCTTGGCGATGAACAGGAAGGAATATTCATCTGAATCGGTGGCATAAATGTCGACCTGGGCCGGCATGTTGTCGCCAGTGTTGACCTCTTGGAACATGTCCATGGGGGCGACCTGGGAATAGCGCAGGTTATTTTCGTCATATGCCCGCATGGCGCCTTCGCAAAGTGCCGCTTCGTCGCCGCCGCCGGTCCAAACGCGCTGGCCTTTCTTGCCCATGATGATGGCTGTGCCGGTATCCTGGCACATGGGCAGCACGCCGCCCGCTGCTATATTGGCGTTCTTTAGAAGATCGAGTGCAACGAACCGGTCATTGTCCGAGGCTTCCGGGTCATCAAGAATTTTCGCGAGCTGTTTTAAATGGGCGGGCCTGAGCAAATGATTGATATCGCTGAAAGCCGCGGCCGCCAACGTCGCCATCACGGCCGGGTCAATGGTCAGGATTTCTTCGCCGTTCAACTTAGTTGTCGCGACCCCATCCTGCGTTAGCTTTCGGTACTGCGTGTCGTCGGCGCTGAGCGGAAACATCGTATGATGATCATAACCCGTCATAACATCCTCTCTGGTCTTCCTTATCGGGATAAAGGTGCCATAAAAGTGGGGCCGGTATTCTCAATTCAACGACGGCCGGGGCGTTTATGGGCGTTTATTTCTAAACGCGTCCAAGGCGATAACTTCGCCAGTTTTGGGCGTGCCGTCCTCGTTGGCGCCGGCAATATCATCGTTGTCTTCCATGGTCGGCAGTTCTTCAAGTGCCTCGGCCATCTCATCTGTCTCATCGGCGGCAATGGCGGCCAATTCGTCTTCGTCCATGGAAACGGTTTTCAACTGTAGACCGAAGTTGACCGAAGGATCGGCGAAGGAGGTAATCGCCGAATAGGGAATGACCAGCAACTCTGGCGCCCCCTTGAAACGCAAGGACACTGTGAACCCATCGGGTTCGACGGTCAGGCTTTCGAACTGGTGCTGTAGAACAATGGTCAACTCATCGGGGTGTTCGGCGCGCAAATAGGGTGGCACGTCGACGCCTTCGGCGCCGGTTTTGAAAGTGATGTAAAAATGATGGTCGCCCGGCAATCCCTGATCGGCGGCAAGGCCTAGCGCGCGCTCAATGACGCGGCGCAAAGCTTCCTCAATCCAGATGTCGTAGCGGAGTTGTTCGTTATCCATGCCACTGTTCTACCCCGGAACGGGGAACGTGACCAGCGCCGTGGGCGCCTGATTTTGCGCCGCGTTTATTTCTATTTCCGGGCTTTGACCAGCTTGAACCGGCTCCAGCGCTTTTTGCTGCCGCGTGGCGGCTTGCCGACCATCAATTCATCGCCGCCGCCGTCGGGCGTGAAAAATTGCATGCCTTTGTGGAACGAGACCATGGAGATTTTCACGCCTGGGGTCAGCGGTGAGCCCTTGCCGGCGCCGCTTGAGGTTTTGATTTCCACCATGAAACGTTTGTCGCGTTTCTTATATTTCGACTTGGTTGCAAATGCGGTTTTCTTGCTGACGTTGACCCAGACGTAGCGTTTTTTCGCGGCTGCCATCATGACCACCGGCGCGCCAAACTTCGGATCGTGGCGTTTGCCTTTTGCGTCATGCAGCAGAAAAACCGCGCTGCCTTCGCATTCCGTTGCTGAGGCATCCAGATAGCCGCCACGTGCGCCGCGCGCCACGTAATGCTTGTTGTCAGCTGTTTTGAAGCAAACCCGAAGGGTTTTTGCATCGACGGCAAACGTCGTTGGCGCCGCCGTCATGAAAACAGCCAAACCGACCGCTATCGATTGAATTTTTCCATCGCCGAACCCGCTTTCGTCATGCTTTCCGCTATTCTTTCACGACATTAGTCAGCCAACCTGACGGAAAGCTGAAAAGACTAAACAATGCGGGGTCAGAAATAAAGTGGGAGGCTTCTGTTGCCAGGCGCCTCCCGAACCCCGCCTAGACGCGCAAACGCCTAGGACTTAACTGTTTCGGTTTATACGACTGCGTTAAGCAGCGGCACGAACCGGTGCAAAGTTGTCATTAGCAACTATTACAAATGGACCGGTAACGGCGGTACCCAACCGAACGAAAGCCATTGCCTTTACTACGCACGTCGATCCTGTTTCGCCCCCTTAAAATCCCCTCAACCAGTGGTTCTATAAACCGTTTGGCGAGGGGAGGAAATTGGTGGAGGCGCCGGGCACTGCCCCCGGGTCCGCAACGCTTATTCCGCAACGCGTTTATCGCCATAGCCGGCGAACCGGCAGGCCTAATATGTGCCTATTGGTCGAAAATCGCAATGGTTCAGTGGTTTAAACAACCTCAACGACACACGCCATGCCGGCCTGGTGGTGTTCCAGGATATGGCAATGGAACAGCCATTTGCCGGGGTTGTCGGCAACGAAGGCGATTATCGTGATTTCTTCGGGGTCCAACAGCACCGTATCCGTCCAGGGTTGGATCGGATCGGGTTTGCCGTTGCGCTCCAGTATTTTGAAGGCATGGCCATGCAGGTGCATGGGATGCGGCCACGCGGTGTCGTTTTGGATGGCCACGACCTGGCTGCGGCCTTTTTGGAACCGAAACAGGGGATCCATGACCATCGCGTGCGCGGCGACGCCGTTCAGGGCCCAGGCCTTGCCATGGTGGCGGACAAGGTCGCGAATTGCGGTTTTTTCACCTTTAAAAGTGGCCCCCGCCATACTGCCCATGGCGCCGCCGGAGATCACCAATTTATGCCGGGCGGCATTGGCCAAATCCAGCGCCGGCAATGGGTTGACGATGAGTTGTGTGGACGCCGCCAGCGGAGAATTTCTGAGCGGTTGGTCCTTTGCATAAACCAATTTGAGATAAGTAAACGGCGCGCGTTCGAAATAATCGTCAATCACGTCAACGACGGCGCCGGGCGCCAAGTCCATATCTATGATCACGTCGGCGCGCTGACCCGGCGCCAGGATAATCCGTCCGCCCGGCGGTTGGTGGGGCCGGACCGGATGCCCATCCAGGGCGATGACCGAGGGCTTGTGTTGATCAAAGCGCAGCCGGAAAATCCGCGCATTCGCCGCATTGATGATCCTGAGTCTGATCCGTTCGCCGGCCCGCACCGGAAAACTCTCGCTATCGCGGCCATTCAACGTGGCGACATTGCCCAGCCGGCCATTGTGGCTGAGGTCGTGCATTTGCCCGAAGGGCTCGGCAATTTGTGCGTCATCGTTGAGCCGCCAGTCGTCAATGACCCAGGTGACGTCGCGGTCGACTTTCGGTGGGTCGGCTTCTTCGATAATCAACGGCCCATAGAGTCCGCGGGCGATCTGTTCGGCTGATTTGACATGCGGGTGATACCAATAGGTGCCCGCGTCGGGCAAATCGAACGCGTAATTGAACGTTCCGCCCGGCATGACGGGCGGCTGGGTCAGCCCCGGCACGCCATCCATGGCATTGGGCAGGCGCAGCCCATGCCAATGGACTGTGGTCGGATCTGGGAGATCGTTCTGAAACGAGATATCCAACCGCGCCCCCTGGCGGTAGCGCAGTTCGGGGCCGGGCACGCCGCCATCGTATGTCCAGACTCGGGTGTGGGGATTTTACCCCCCCCCCCCCCCCCAATAACGCGACCTCGCCAGGCCTAGCTACAAGCTTTTTTTGGGTTGCGCCTGCCACCGACGGCGCCGTCCACGACCAAATGACGGCCGATCCGGCGCCGGCAAGAAATTTTCGTCGGGTCAATCTTTGGTGCATGGCTGAATTTATGATGCTTGCCGCTGGGGGAAGGTCAAGCGCCGGCGTATCGTTTGACGGTCTCCAGCAGTTCAGGCGTCAGCGGAATCCCTGAGGCGCGCCGTTCATCCATGGCGCGGGCCTCCAACTCACCCGGCAGCAGCACTTCACCACCTTCGTCGAACGGTGCCGAGCCCTTGATTTTGGCGACGAATTCTTCCATCCGGTCGTAGTAGGTGCCGGCGCCCAACAGCCGCAGCGGATCGATGGCGATGAAGAAGTGGCAGACACCTTGCGGTTCTTTCTCCGCCCACATGTCGCCGACATCGTCCAGGAACCGGCCGCCGGACATCACACCGGACAACAGTTCGACCATCAGCGACAATCCGTAACCCTTGTGGCCGCCGATAAACTGAATGAACCCGTCGAGGCCGGCTGTCGGGTCGGTGGTTGGGGCGCCGTCGGCATCCAAGGCCCAACCCAGAGGCATGTCTTCGCCGGCATCGCGCAGTTTTCGCATCTTGCCGCGCGCCGCGACACTTTGCGCCATATCCAAGATAAATGGCGCGCCGCCGCGACGCGGTGCTGCGAAGCCCAGCGGATTGTTTCCCATCAACAAATCACGCCCACCAAAGGGCGCCATGGCCGGCGATGCACTGGTCCCGCAAAACAGCGCCATGGCGGCGACCGAGGCGGCGAACCCATAGGGCGCGGTGCCGCCGAAATGATTTGAGTTTTTAACCGAGACCAATCCAATGCCGTTGGCCCGAGCTTTCGCCATGGCACACTCCAACGCCTTGGCGCCGACCACCTGGCCTTGCCCACCGTCGCCGTCGATGATTGCCAATGCCGGTGCGCGATCTTCGATTTGGATGTCGGGGATGGCTTTTACGACACCAGCCTCGACGCGCTTCAGGTATTGTTCGACCCGATGCACGCCATGTGTCGAGATGCCCATCAGGTCTGTCGTGACCAGGATTTCGGCGACGGCCTCGGCGTCATTGTCGGGGAAGCCTGCACGGCGGAAAGCTTCCGTCGTCAGGGCCGACAGTTCCTCGGCGGATATGAAAACTTGTGATGTGGCCATACCCGCAGATTGCCCGCTTCGCTTTCCTTGGTCAATTGGTGCTAATCTCAGTCAACAATTGGGGAGGATAAGATGGATCGCGCCCGCGCAAAGCGTATTGCCAAGCAATGGATGTTCCCGACCGAGACCACCAGCTACATGGGGGGCCTTGAAGACCGCCCGGTTCTGGTGAGGTCGGAAGGCCGCACCGTCACCGATTCGGACGGTAAGGAATATCTGGATTTCCAATCCGGGCAGATGGGCGCCGCACTGGGGCATCAGCACCCGCGCATGACAGCGGTCGTTGAGAATACCATGCGCTCGATGATGCATTCGACCAACACCATGCTCAACGCGCCGCGCCTCAAGCTGCATGAGCGGTTGGGAAAGTTGCTGCCGCTGCCGTTATCGAAATCGCTGTTTTTGGTGTCCGGTAGCGACACGATTGAGGCCAGCGTGGATTTGGCACGAAAAGCAACCGGTGGTGTCGATGTGATTGGCTTTCACGCTGGGCTGCACGGCTCGACTTCATACCTGACGCGCTCATTGTCGTTCAACTGGGAGCGCAGAAAGCACAGTGTCGTTGCCCCGGCGACGCAAGCCATCGTCACACCGTATTGTTATCGCTGTCCGTTAAAACTGAAATTTCCCAGTTGCGACATTCAATGTCTGGATACCAGCCTCGAACTGGCTGATGCGAACTTCACCACCAAGCCCGCGGCCTTCATCGGTGAGCCGATCCTCAGCGCCGGCGGTGTAATCCAGCCGCCGGAGGGGTATTTTAAGAAGCTTCAAGAAGCCCTCAAGGCGCGCGGCATGTTGATGATCATGGATGAGGCGCAGACAGGATTGGGCAAGACCGGCAAGTTGTTTGGATTCCAGCACGAAAAGGGCGTCAGTCCGGAGATCATCGGCATCTCCAAGCACTTTGGCGGCGGCCTGCCGATCAGTGCGGTCTGCACCACGGCCAAGGTTGCCCGTGACGCGGTCAAGAACGGCTACTTCGCGACGCGCTCGCATGCCACCGATCCATTGCTGTGTGCCGCCGGAACGGAAAGCCTGAATATCGTCGAAGACGAAGACATGGCTGGAAAGGCGGCGAAAATTGAAACGCGCATCAAAGGCGCGTTCAACAAAATGGCCAAGGAATTCGAGTCGGTTGGCGACATTCGCGGTCGGGGCGTGTTGTTGGGGATCGAGTTCGTCACTGACCGCGTCAAGAAGACGCCGGCGAATGCGCAGACCAAAATGATATTTGATTATTGTCTGAACAAAGGACTGATCTTCCAAATTAGGGGAACACGCGGCCTGCAGAATGTCATCCGCCTGGTGCCACCGATGACCACGACCAAGCCGGAATTGGATCGGGCGCTGTCGATTTTGTATGACGCCGTTAAGCGGGCATCGAAAGGCAAACGGCGGGGCTGAATGATCGACGCATTGGAAGAAACCGCCAAGGTCATCCAGACTCCGTGCGGCGACGGGCACATGGTTTGGCATCTCTGGGGTAAAGGGGCGCCCCTGGTGTTGCTGCACGGGGGCTCCGGATCCTGGACCCATTGGGCACGGAATATCCCAGCCTTGTCCCAGCGGTTCCGGTTGCTGGTCGCGGATTTGCCGGGGCTTGGTGATTCCGATGAACCGACCGTGCCCTATGACAGCACGAATTACCCGGCCAGTACGGCACGCCTGGCGGCCATCGTGCAAACGGGTGTGGATGCAATTTTGGGCGACGATGCGTCGTTTCATCTCTGCGGGTTTTCCTTTGGATCAATCATCGGCACGTACTTGGCGGCGCGGGCCGGCCAGCGCGTCAAAACTTTGACGCTGGCCGGATCCGCCGCCTTCGGCCTGCCTTGGGATGGCCTGAATGGCAATCTCAAGGGGGTGACGAATGAGATGACAGAAGCCGAACGCATTGAAATTCAGCGCCATAACCTGTCGATCATTATGATGGCCGGTCCGGTCGGTGAGGATGCGGCGCGTATGCAG
>Ga0233427_10003310_pt1 | contig 14260 bp, 12 predicted proteins | sample SI_118_April2016_5_FD_179885 | JGI IMG/M metagenome (GOLD analysis project Ga0233427, IMG submission 179885) | Seawater microbial communities from Saanich Inlet, British Columbia, Canada - SI_118_April2016_100_MG | ecosystem: Environmental > Aquatic > Marine > Inlet | place: Canada: British...
CGGATTGCTGGCATGGAGATCGACGAATAAGACGCCCTTTCCCTTTCCCTTTCCCTCTCCCGGGATCGGGAGAGGGCTGGGGTGAGGGTCGACGGCGCCACAAGCCACTCAGATCGTCCCCCTCACCCGGCTGTGTCTAGGCTCGTTCCTCACCAAGTCTCCGCTGCCCTCTCCCCGGTGGGGCGAGGGATCGTTGCGGTCGTGGTTTGCACGATTCTGCCTCTCCCGGAGTTGGGGTGAGGGTCGATCTGTCTTACACGCGCCGCAGGATGAGGTTGTGGTGTTCGTCGGTGGCGGCGTTCCAGCCGGTGGGGATCGAGATGGTCGAGGTGCTGTCTTCCAGCAAGGCCGGGCCGGTGAGGGTTTCACCCGAGCCCAGCGCCGCGCGGTGGCCGCTGACGCCGTCATGGGCGGTGCCGTGTTCGTACATCGCCCAGGGGATCATCGGCCCGGCGGTGTCGTTGCTGTCTTCCTTGAGGGCCGGGATGTGATCGAGCGGGGCGGTGACGCCCAGGCGGAAGGCGACGATCTCGATCGGGTTGGCGGCATCGCCGCCGTGCATGAAGACACGGTGGTGTTCCTCGGCAAAAAGCGTGCGCAGGCCTTCTGACGTGAGCGCATCGAGCTTTGCCGTATCGAGCTCGACCGGGACCTCGAAGGCCTGGCCGACAAAACGCATGTCGGCGATCAGGGTGAGCGTCGGGTTGTTGCCAAGGCCCATCAGGACAAACCGTTCGACCGCGCGTTTTTTCATATCGGCAAAGACTTCGAGCACGGCTGCGGGCGTGGTCTCATTCAGGCGCATCTTGCGTGTCGTCGAATCGAACAGCTGGTAATCGGCCGCAAGCAGGCCATAGGCCGAAAGCACCCCGGCATTGGGCGGCACGACGATCGTGTCGACGCCGAGGTCTTCGGCGACCCTGGCAGCGTGAAGCGGTCCGGCGCCGCCGAAGGCGACCATGGCATAGTCGCGCGGATCCTTGCCGCGCTCGGTCGAGATGATCTGCATGGCACGCACGATGTTGGCGTCGGCCACACGGATCGCAGCATCGGCGATCTGCTCAAGCGACATCGAAAGTGTATCGGCAAGCGGCTGGAAGGCCGCTGCCGAAGCCTCGGCGTCGATCTCCATGCGCCCGCCCAGGAAGGCATCGGGGCGCAGGGTGTGGCGGATGACATGGGCATCGGTCACGGTTGGCTGTTTGCCGCCGCGGCCATAACAGGCCGGCCCGGGATCAGCGCCGGCGCTCTGCGGGCCGGCGCGCAGCATGCCGCCGTCATCGATCCAGATGATCGAGCCGCCACCGGCGCCGACCGTGTTGATATCGATGATCGGCGTGCGGATCGGCAGGCCGTCGAGTTGGAATTCCGAGGTGAGGTCGGGCTTGCCTTGCGTGACGAGACAGACATCGGTCGAGGTTCCGCCCATGTCGAAGGTCACGAGATTGTCGAAACCCGAGCGTGCGGCCTGGCGCACCGCGCCCATCACGCCCGCGGCCGGGCCCGAGAGCAGCGCGGTGATCGCGTTGCGGCGCATGCCTTCGGCCGGCAGGCGTCCGCCATTGGACTGCATGACAGAAAAACGGCCGGTGAAACCCGAGCCGGTGAGCTGGTCCTCGAACTTCTCGAGATAGCGGTTGATGACCGGCTGGACATAGGCCGAAAGCGTCGTCGTTGAAGCGCGTTCGTATTCGCGGAACTCGCGTGTCACGCCCGAGGAAATCGCGACCTGCATACCCTGACAGTGACGTGTGATGATGCCGGCAAGCTCTTCCTCGTGCGCCGGGTTGGCGTAGCCGTTCAACAGGCAGATCGCGACCGCTTCATAGTCGCCTTCCTTGAGCCTGGGGATTAGCTCGCGCTCGACCGCCTGCGCATCAAGCGCCTCGAGCACGCTGCCGTCGGCCAGCAGGCGTTCGTTGACCTCAAAGCTGTCGCGCCGTTTCACCACCGGTTCGGGTTTCTGATAGGTCAGGTCATAGACGCGGCTGCGGCTGTGGCGCTGCATGATCAGGATATCGCGGAAGCCCTGGGTCGTGACAAAGGCGACCTTGGCTCCCTTGCGCTCGAGCACCGCGTTGGTCGCGATCGTCGAACCGTGGGTGAGATCCTCGATCTCGGAAATCGCCACACCCGAGGCAAGCAACGCATTAAACGCGCCTTCGTCCGGCGCGGCCGGTACGGAAGGCACCTTGGCGACCGTGATTACACCGGATTCATCAATCGCCACCAGATCGGTGAACGTACCGCCAACTTCGACTCCAACGCGCATCAACCAACTCCGTGTTCCATCACGGCGGGGAGGTTACCCCGGCTTTTGCGCTATCGCCATGTCGAACCGTGTGCCGTGTTGCGTTATGACAAGGCCTCATCTTCAAGGGGCAACGCCATGACCGCACCACTCTTCCATCTCGACGAAGGGCCCGGACTGGTCGGGACGTCGCTGGGCCATTCGCCCTGGGTCACGCTCGATCAGGAGCATGTCACGATGTTCTGCGAGGCGACGCGCGATGACGACTGGGGCCATCTCGATGTCGAACGCTCGAAACGCGAAATGCCCTATGGCGGCACGATCGTGCAGGGTTTTCTGATGCTCTCCTCGCTCATCCCGCTGCATCACGCCATGGGCCTGCCGCCTGGGGGTACCGGTCTGGCGCTCAACTACGGCACGGACCGGGTGCGCTACACCGATGTCGTGCTGACGGGATCGAAGGTGCGTGTCGCCGTGGAACTGATGAAGTTCGAGCCGAAGGGCGATGGCTGGCTGATGGTGACCCACAACATCATGGAAGTCGAAGGCAAGGAGCGCCCCTGCATGATCGCCGACTATCTGGTGTTCCTCTATGCGGAAGAGGCCTAGAGGCGCGGCTACCAGGCGGCTGTTTCTCACGCGGAGGCGCGGAGGTTGCGGAGAAACAAACCGACAAAACACGAACCGGCAGACGGAGGTTCGTCACCTGTTTGAACGATGTGCATCTTGCGGACAATCATGCTGTTTCTTGTTGTATCTGTTCTGGCCGCCCTGCGGCCCAGTCATGCCGGGCGATGGACAGATGCCGGAGAGGGCTGGTTGGCAAGGAGCATTGGCCTCGCTGTACTTCCGCAGCGCCTCTCAGTGCGAATCAGTTGTTGGGTTGTTTCTCCGCGACCTCCGCGTCTCCGCGTGCAAGCCCTTGTTCGTTCGTTACCGCCATACACCGTCGACCCGGTCGAAACTGCCGGTGCGCAGGTCTTCGATCCCGGCGGTGAGTTTCTTCTTCTCGACCCGGTCGGACTCGGTCTTGGGGAAACTCGTGGCATAGGCGATGTAGCGCGGAACCTTGAAGGGAGCGAGGTGCCGGCGGGCGTGCTCCAGAATAAGCTCGGGCGTCACGTCGTCTGATGTCAGCCCGTTCTCCAGCACGACATAGAGCTTCACCTCCTCGCCGACCCTTTCGTCCGGCACGGCCACGACCGCGGCCTCGGCAATGCCGTCGATCGCACGCAACACGGTCTCGACCTCGCGCACGGCAATGTTTTCGCTGTTCCGGCGGATCATCTCCTTGAGCCGGCCGACCAGCGTGAGATAACCGGCCTCGTCGGTCTGGAAGAGGTCGCCGGTGCGGAACCAGCCGGCGCGAAAACTCTCCGCGTTGGTTTCGTCGCGGTTCCAGTAGCCGGTCATCATGCCCTTGCCGGCCAGCCACAGTTCGCCGGTTTCGCCGGGGCCAAGCAGGTTGAAATCGGGATCGCGCACGCTGGCCTCACGGAAGGTGACGGGCCAGCCGACCGAACCCACCATGTCAGTGACTTCCCAGGGCATCATCAGCGCCGCGCCGGTTTCAGTCATGCCGAAGGCCTCGCGCGCGACACAGCCGAACCTCTGCTCGACCTCGGCGTGGAGCGCGGGCGTCAACCCGAAGATGTGCACCAGCTTCAGGCCGCAAGCACGGGCCGCTGCGTCGTCGCCCTGTCGCATCAGCGCTTCGGAGAAATAGAGGTAGTCGATCTCCTGATCACGCAGCCGTTCCAGGATGCCGGTCAGGCTGGGGCGGGGCATGATCGCCATCGCCGCGCCGGTGTGGAGCGTGAGCGACAGGAACATCGGGCCATCGATGTAGAAGAGGTTCTGGTTGTAGATCGTGCGCCCGGGCGGTGCGGGAAACCCGGGCGACTTGCACGCCCAGAACACCTGCCAGTAGAGCTGGGGCAGCATGCAGCCCTTGGGAAATCCGGTCGTGCCCGAGGTGTAGTTGATGTTGACGATGTCGTCGGGAGTGGTCGGCCATGATGGCGTGAAGTCCTCGGAGGCGCGCGCGATCAGGGCATCGAAGTCGTCGTGTTTGCTCGGCCCACCCAGGGTGATGATGTGTTCGGGCGAAAGCTCCACGGGTTTCTCGGCAATGGCATCATAGACCGCCAGGTAATCGCTGTGGATCAGCAGGTGGCCGGGCCGGGCATCGTCGAGCACATAGGAAAGCTCGCTCGACGTGTAACGCATGTTGATCCAAACGATCGCGGCACCCAGCTTGGCGAGCGCCAGCCAGACCACCGGAACCGCCGGCAGGTTCGGCGCCATCAGCGCGACCCGGTCACCGCGTTTGACACCACGCGCGCGCAGCATGTTGGCGACCCGGTTGACGCGCCGGCGCAGGCCCTCGAACGACAGGGTCTCGTCCCCGATGAAAATCAGCGCCGGCCTCTCGCCCCAGCGCGCCGTAGCATCATCAACCATCGCCGCCATGCTGACCGGAAACGGACGGGCCTCAATGTCCCGGCAGCGCTCGTTCCATGCGGCACGGGAGAGGTGCTGGGTCATCAAATCCTTCTCATTGGTTTTCCCTCAACGCGCTTGTTCAAGCCGCATCGCACGTGTTAGGTGCCGACAATCGTTCCGATTGTTTCTCCAAATCACTCATTGCGCCCTCCCCATCGTCAGGTTCGCTCCGTAGACGCCAGCGAAAGAAAAAGACGGAGGCAACAATTTTGTGTTCGACGTTGTTTCCGCCCATCGTCTCCGGAAGAAGCGCCTCTGCTCGATCGAGTGCCGCGATCGCTTCCGACAAATCGCGTTCGCGGTCGTCGGTTAGGTGATTGTTTACCAGCGCCAGGGCCAAGGTAATCTCGACGACAATGCCCTCGGCGCCGCGCGTGCGGGCATTCTTGATCAACTCAAGGGGCTCGACGAACAAAAGATGGAGCTCTTCGTCCGTAAGCGGCTCGGGCAGTATCTCAGCGTAGGCTAGTTTGCTGAACTCGTGCTGGAAACGTTTGCTGGATACCAGCAGGGCACGGGAGCGCAGAACATCCACGTCCGGATCGCCGCTGATCTCGGCGGCTCGATTGAGGTCGTCTATCGCGTGGTCGTAGGCCCCGACGGCTTGAAACAGCAACGCTCGTTCTGTCAGGGCCTGTACATCGTCTGGTGCCTGCGCCAGGACTGCATTCAATTCGTCGAGTGCACGGATCCGCCATGCGGACCCAACGCTCATGGCGTCCGCACCGTTGTTGTGAACACGAGACAGTGCAGCGGCCATTCCATCGCCAACGGCGCAGGCGACAACGCGTTGATCGATCTTGGCAGCGTCCGAATATGACTGAGCTGCAGAGTTCCATAACTGCTGGTTGGCTTGGTCCCGTGACTGCAGCAGCAAGTGCGCGGCCTCCGGTTCGAGAAGGGCGAGCAGCTCGTCGAACGGCTCGGACGCCTCACTTGGCGATGAGCCGCCAAGAGATGTGCAAACGACAAGCGTCGCCGTCAGTAAGCAAATCCCACGGAACATCATGGTTCTTTCCTCCTATCACGCCGCCAGTGCTCGCTCCACCTGGGGCATGACCTTGCTTCCGAACAGTTCCAGCGACTTCATGACGCGGTCCTGGGGCAGGTCGCCGGGCTGGTTGTGGAAGGCGATGTGGCTCGGGCGCAGGATCGCGACGGCCTGGGCAATGCGCTCGGCGATCTCGTCGGGGTGGCCGACCAGGGTGTTGGCGGCGACGTCCTCGATGGTGCGGTCCTGGGGCATCGGCAGGTCCTTCATATAGGGACCTTCGCTGTATTCGCCGTAGTCGAGCCGCAGCGAGAGCGAGACGCGGCTGGAGTAACGCGCGCGTTCGGCGGCATCCAGCGCCAGATCACGGTCTTCGGTGCAGTGGAAATAGGTCATCAGCGCGAGCGGCTGGCCGATTGGGTTCCGGCCATGCTCCTCATAAAGCGCGTCGTAGTCGGCGCGGACCTGCGCGAGGCTGTCATAGGGGTTGATCGAGTTGGTCAGGAACGGCGTCCAGCCCTGCGTCGCGACGCGGCGCTTGACCGCATCGGCACCCATCATGCCCGCGACATAAAACGGTGGCAGCGGTTGCTGCACGGGTTTCTGGGCGATGCGCGTGGCGGGAATCTTGTAATGCTCGCCGTCGTAGGAGAATTCCTCCTGGGTCAGCCCGGCCTCGATGATGTCGAGACCCTCCATGAACATCGCCGCGGACTGGTTGAGGTCGAGGCGGAACCGTTCGAACTCGAAGGGCTGGTAACCGCCGCCGAAGCCGGCGAGCAGGCGGCCGTTCGAGACCAGATCGACCATGGCGATCTCTTCCATCACGCGGATGGGATCGTAGAGCGGCAGCACGATGACCCCCGTGCCCAGCTTGATACGTTGTGTCCGCCCGGCGAAATAGGCTGCGGCCATCAGCGGTGAGGGACACAGGCTATAGCCGGAAAAATGATGCTCTCCAAACCACGCGGTCTCGAACCCCAGATCCTCGGCCAGTGCGACCTGATCATCGAGATCACGAAAGACCGTGAGATTGCCACGCGCCGCATGGCGCTGCTGCATCAGGGCAAAAAGGCCGTAGGTCGGTTGGGTCATGGGCTCGCTCGAATCTGCGTTCAGGGAATGATGGGGAGGATGATACGCGAGGGATGCTCGGTGTCACGGTAGAGCCGCACGTTTGCCGGCGGGTCGTACATCGGCACGCGGTCGTTGTCGCGGTCGGCGCAGGTGACGGTGACGCGGATGCGGTGGCCCTTGCGGAACAGCTTGGAGGTCGGGTGGAGGTCGAAGATGAGCTCGACCGGTTCGCCGATCATCGGTTCGCGGTCGGCTTCCAGGCCGCTGTGCCAGGGCAGGCCCAGATTGTCCCAGGGTGGCTGGCTGAGCCTGCGGTTCGAGGCGAGCAGCACGCCTTCGCTGACATATTGCGAGAAGCCATCCGCGTGGACCTCCTCGAGATAGGCGTAGAAGGCGCCGTCCGGCCGGTCGCTGCTGACCCAGAGATGCACAATGGGATGGCCGGTGACTTCGGTGTTGGCGTCCAGCGGGGCCGATGTGTAGGTCAGGCCCCTGGCGTCGTTGGCCGCCATGTCGGGATAACCGCTGGGGCCGCCATTGGCGTTGGCCCAGCGGTTGGTCTCGCCGGTGGTGGCGCTGTAATCGGCGACATAGTCATCGACGCTGTTGCCGGCTGGCGCTGATGTGACGAGGCTGCCTTCGTTGGCGGATGCGGCGCTGCCGCTGGGTCCCGGCGCAAAGTGGAAGGCGGTCGGGCTCTGGCCCGCCAGGGGCCAGACCGGGGTCGAGCGCCATTCGGCACCTTCCGGCGCATCAAGCGTCCAGTAGTGGATCGCGTCCTCTGCCATCACGCCGGTATCGAGGCCCTTCATCCAGTGGTCGTACCAGCGCAGGTGTTCGGCGGTGTAATCGAGGTCCTGCGTGTCGACATGGAACCACGGGCCGATCACGACCTTCTGGGGATTGGAGAGGTTTTGCCACCACAGCAGGGTGTCGCGCGGGAACATGTCGTACCAGCCGGCCAGGTGATAGATCGGCAGGCCCGATGCCTCGATCTGGGTGCGCGTGTGGTTGGGGCTGCGGCTTTCGTGCAGGCGTTCGCCGCTGATGGGATCAGTGCTGTCGCGATGGGGTGAGGCGCGCAGCATCTTGTACCAGTCAAGATTGTCGCGGTGTTCGCGTTTGGCTTCTTCAAGCAGGGCGGGACCGTCCTCGCCGTCGACCGGGGCGACGGGGCCCTGAAATTCGCCCTTCCACAACATCGGCATGGATTGATCGAGGTTGCCGCAAAACAGTTGCCAGTTGAAGCGGCTGGCATCGCGGAAGACGCCGCCGCCAAAGGCGTAGTCGTAATGGTCAAACACCGCCATTTCCGGGAAGATCGCGACCAGATGCGGTGGCCTCGTCGCGGCCGCGAAATACTGGGTGATGCCCAGATAGGAGCGGCCATACATCGCGACCTTGCCGTCGCACCAGGCCTGTTCGGCGATCCATTCGGTCATGTCGAAGGCATCACAGGTTTCTTGCGCCGAATATTGCCCGGTGTTGATCCCGAACGAAGCGCCGCCGCCCCGGACATCGACCGTGACCACGACATAACCCGACCGGATGACGGGAAAGAGCCAGTCGTCCCAGTTCTCGACGGTCGAGATGACCGTGCCCGATTCACTCAGTGACGCGCGCTGGTAACGGGTGTGGGTCCACAGTGCGGGAAGGGCTTCACCGGTTGGTGCGCCTTCGTCGGTCGGCCGGAAGATATCGACTGCCAGACAAACACCGTCGCGCATCGTGACATGCCGCGAGGTCCGCTCGACCCCGTCGAACCGGTCGGCGGTCGGGCTGGTGTAATGGCCAAAGGACGACGTCTGCTCGGTCATGGAAACACTCCTCACCCCGGAGCGGCCATGATGGCGCGGTAACGTGGAGATACAAGTTTGGTGGTTGTTTGATTGTTTAGCCTCAGTCGCTGGTGCGTGCTCTGTTTTTGTTTAGCCTCAGTCGCCGGCGCGTGCTCCGCACACTTGGTTAACGCCGCATGCGCGGCGGGCTCGCCGTCGCTCGCCGTCGGCCCTTCGGGCCTCCCGGTCCAATCGTCACCGCAACTGCACCCCAGCGAAGGCTGGAGCCCATGCACACCGATGGTTAGAGGGCGTGAGGACGGCGCGCTTTTTGGGTCTCTGGCATATGGGCCCCGGCCTTCGCTGGGGCACACCTGAGATGGTGGTGAGAGCGGGAGGCCCGAAGGGCCGACGGCGAGCGACTGCGAGCCCGCGCCATCGGCGCGAAAGCCAAGAGAGCGAAGCGAACGCCGGCGCCTGAGGCTAAACGAAACCAGGCTCCTGCCCCTGTTTTGCCACAGCTGCGCACCATATGGTGGGGAAGGTCTAGAGGAAGTAACGATGAACCTGACACGCCGTTCGTTTGCCATGAGTGCTGCGGCTGCTGCGCTGACGCCAGCTGGTGCCTTTGCGCAGAGCGATGATCCCGCCGTGATCCTAGCCAATGTCGAGCTCTATCTGAACGCGATCACGACGCTGGATTCGCGTTTTGTGCAGCTCAACCAGGACGGCACGACGACGACCGGTGCGTTCCAGCTCAAGCGTCCCAGCTTTGCCCGGATTGCCTATGACGATCCCCCGACACTGCTGATCGCGCGTGGCCAGAAGTACATGTTCTGGGATGCCGAGATCGGACAGTTCTATGAAGGTCCGGTCAGTACGTCACCGGTGTCGGTCCTGCTTCGTCCCGATGTGAAGCTCGACGAGGTCACCAACGTGCTCGATATCCGGCGCGACAAGGGGTTCCTGATGGTCACCCTGGAACCGGCCGACGAACCCGGTACCGGGTTGTTGACGCTGGCCTTCGACGAAGACCCGATGAACCTGCGCCAATGGTTCGTGCGCGATGCCCAGGGGTTTGTCACCCGCATCACCCTGGTCGAGGTCGCCTATGGCGTCGAACTTGATGACGACCTGTTTGACCTGGACCATACGGATCTAATCCGGCCGGATTAGGTTTTGTTTGTTGAGCCTCAGGCGCCGGGCGTGTGCTCCGCACGCTTGGCTTACGCCGCTGACGCGGCGGGAACGCCGTCGCGCTCCGTCGGCCCCAAGGGGCCTCCCGCTCTAACTACCACCTCAGGGGTCGTTTGCTGACCATTCGGCCACACCCTGCCGTCATCGCCCGGCTTGACCGGGCGATCCATTTCCCGCCGGCGAGGACCTGCAGGGTTCGGGATGGATGCCCCCATCAAGTGGGGGCATGACGGTTGTAGGTATGGCGTGGGCGGAGGAAGCAGCCGGTCTCAGTGATAGCGTTCGGCGGCGAGAGCGAAGCGGCCGCCGACCGGTGCGACTGCACCGGCGCGCCGAGAGGGCGGAAGCCAAGTGAGCGGAGCGAACGCCCGGCGCCTGAGGGAACATACAAAAAGCAGCGGAGCACGCGCCGGGCGCGTGAGGTCAAACAAACAAACAACCCAGAAACTAGGCCGCCTGTTGCAGCCTTGCTTTCACCAGGTCGACCCAGCGCGCCGAGACCAGTTCGCAGAAATCGAGCGAGCCCTGTTCATGGCGCGCGAAGTCGGCGGGCCAGTGGGCGTGGTAGCCGGGGCTGGTCTGGTAGAGGTGGTCTTCCATGTTGATGAGCCAGGTCTTCCAGAGGTCGATCGAACATTCGAAATGGCACTGGAAGCCATAGCTGGTGCCAACGCGAAAGGCCTGGTTGGCGCAATTGGCACCGGTCATCAGGTGGGTTGCACCAGGCGGGATGTCGAAGGTGTCTTCGTGGAACTGCACGATATGGACCGGTTCGACCCCGGCCAGAAGGGGGTCGTTCCTGGCCGCCTCGGTCGGCGTCATTTCGGTGAAACCCAGCTCGGTCCAGCCTTGCTTGTGCACGCGTGCACCAAGCGCGCGGGCCAGAACCTGGCTGCCCAGACAGACGCCCAGAACCGGTTTGCCGGCATCATGGAAATCGCGTGCCAGGGCCGCGGCATCGGCAAGGTAGGGATAACCGGCATCGTCCTCGGCATATTGCGGGCCGCCCAGCATGACCAGACCGTCCCAGCCTTGTGCATTTGGCGGCAGTACATCGCCCTCTTCGATGCGATGGTACACGGCTGCGGCGCCGTGGGCGTCGAAGGTTCCCTCGATTTCGCCCAGATGGCAGGTCGGCCAGAACTCCAGGGTCAGGATGCGGGGCATGGCAGTTTCACTCCGTAAGCACGTATCGGCATGACACTGCCGCGAAGCGGGAGACGGCGCAAGGTATGCGTTAAACGCATGGCTATAGTGCGAGGTCTGCGTTGGTGAAACCGGTTTGGCCGCCCTATCTCTGCCGTGTCGGACGGCGCCGTTGCTCCTCCCTCGACGATGACGGCACCGGATGCCCCCTGAAGTGTCTCCCGCACGACAGCCCGAGCCGCCTTGGCGCCTCCGACACCCTATTTTCCGCATGATGCGGACGTTCATGGCAACACCAACCCAGCGGACCATGTTGGCCCGTGCCGAAGCTACGAAGGAGATAGTCCCATGTTGCATTCAATGATCAATGACCTCCGTGCCTGGCACCGCCGCGAAAAGGCCCGCGTGCAGACCGACCAGCTCTACGCGCATCTGCGCTCGGACATCGGTCTGCCCCAGGGTTCGGGCGTGAAGAACAACCCGGTCTTTAACCCGATGTTCAGCCGCACGTAAGGTTGAACTAGCGATCGATCATCACCGTCTCTGCGTCCGGTTGTTGATCGATCGCAAGCAGACCATTGACAAGTGCCTGTCATGATCGTCACAGAGGGTGAATCTCACCATTTGTGGCGATCATCTGCGTTATGAACCTGAATCACATCCAGCTTGCGGCGCGCGGCAAGGTCCGTGACGTCTACGATCTGGGCGACCGCCTGCTGATGGTCGCCAGCGACCGCATCAGTGCCTTCGATGTCGTGATGCCGACACCGATCCCTGACAAGGGACGGTTGCTGAACGGCCTTTCTCTGTTCTGGTTCGCGCGCCTTGGCGCAATCATGCCCAACCATCTGCTCTCGACCGATTTTTCCGGGCTAGAACTGGAAGACGACGAACACGACTGGCTCCAGGGCCGGGCCGTGATCGTAAAGAAAGCCAGGGTGCTGCCGGTTGAATGCATCGCGCGTGGTTATGTCATCGGCAGCGGCTGGAAGGACTATCAGGCGAGCGGTACGATCTCGGGCATCACCCTGCCTGCCGGGCTGCGGCAGGCCGAAAAACTTCCCGAGCCGATCTTTACGCCATCGACCAAGGCCGATCTGGGCGAACACGACATGACGATCAGCTTCGAAGAGGTGATCGACCTGGTCGGGGCCGAGATCGCCGAGAAGGCACGTTCGGCAACCCTGCAGCTCTATACCGAGGCTTCGGACTATGCCGCCGAACGCGGAATCATTCTGGCCGATACCAAGTTCGAGATGGGCCTGGTCGAGGGCGAATTGATACTGGTCGATGAATGCCTGACCAGCGACAGCTCGCGTTACTGGCCGGCAGACGAGTACCGGCCCGGCATCTCGCCGCCCAGCTTCGACAAGCAGTTTGTACGCGACTGGCTCGAAACGCTTTCCGACTGGAACAAGACCGCACCGGGCCCTGAGCTGCCCGAAGACATCGTCAATCGCACGCGTGCGCGTTATGTCGAAGCCTATGAACGGCTGACAGGCGAGACGTTTTCCTGACACGGCCTGAAACGGCAGGATTTGCGGCCACCGCTGATTGGCTTTAGGGATTCCAGCGCACAACCAGCAACGAGACTGCCATGGCCGATCTCTTTGATCCCCTAACCCTGCGCGGGCTGACCATCAGGAACCGCACCGGCATCTCGCCAATGTGCCAGTACGCCAGCACCGATGGCTTCGTGAACGACTGGCATCTGGTCAATCTTGGCAGCCGCGCGGTCGGCGGCGCCGGGCTGGTGATTGCCGAAGCCAGCGGTGTCGAGGCACGCGGGCGGATCACGCCGGGTTGCCTTGGCATCTGGAAGGACGAACACGTCGAGGGCCTGGCCCGCATGGCCGCGTTCTGCAAGGACCATGGTGCCGCGACCGCGATGCAGATTGCCCATGCCGGGCGCAAGGCAAGCGTGCACACGCCCTGGGACGGTGATTTTTCGCTCAGCCCCGATGAGGGCGCCTGGGAGACCGTCGCGCCCATGGCTGAATCATTCGATGGTGCAGATGGCGATATCCGTCATGTGCCCCGGGCCATGGACGAGGCCGATATCGCTGCGGTGATCGAGGCTTTTGCCCAGGCCGCCCGGCGCAGTGTCGAGGCCGGTTTCGAGATGGTCGAGATCCACGGCGCTCACGGGTATCTGATTCACCAGTTCTATTCGCCGCTGACCAACCGGCGTGACGATGCCTGGGGCGGCAGCTTCACCAACCGCATCAAGCTGGTGGTCGAGGTCACACGCGCCTGCCGCCGCGTGATGCCCGATTCCATGCCGCTGGCGATCCGGCTCTCCTGCGTTGACTGGGCTCCGGGTGGCTGGACCCTGGAGGACACGGTCGCACTGGCAGGCATCCTGAAATCAGAGGGCGTTGACCTGATCGATTGCAGCTCCGGCTTCAACGTGCCCGGCGAAGACCTGCCGCGTGAGCCGGAATGGCATGTGCCCTTTTCCCGGCGCCTGCGCGACGAGGCGTCGATTGCGACGGCTGCGGTCGGTGACATCGCGGCTGCCGGCCGCGCCAACGAAATCATCCGCCACGGCGATGCCGATCTCGCGCTCATCGCGACCGCCTCGCTGAAGGATGCCTACTGGCCCTGGCATGCCGCCGAGACGCTCGGCCTGACCGACAAGATCACCATGCCCAAAAACTATGACTACGTCGTGCGCGGCAATTATTCGCCCAGCGACTGGTAGTACGGAGCAGGCACGGCCCTGACCGTCCGCGCCGCTCTCTCGTGCAAAGTCAGGTCGAGACAACCAGAGCCGAGTGGGCTCTGGTCCTCAGGTTCTAGTCATCGGATGACGGCTTTTGCCAGGCGTCGCTCAGCAATGTCTGGGCAAACAGAATGAGCGCAAGGCCGATCGAGCCGTGTGCCAGTGCCATGACCGTGAGGTCGAACCAGTCGGGTGCGCCCAGAAACTTGAGGAAGATCAGCAAGGCCAGCAGGATGCCTGCCAGACCCATCAGCCCGATGCCCGGGTAGATGGCGAGCGCATGAGCCAATGGATTGTTGATCATATCCATTTTGTATTCCTCCAATGCGGCATACCCGGAAACCGTCCGCGGCACCGGCCGTGAATGATACCGCCGCAGACTGTGCCTTTGCGGACAGACCGCTCGCCGCTAGAGTCGCGCCAGGGAGCACAACGAGCCGATGGCCTATCTCACGAAAGACGACGGCACACGCATCTGGTTCGAAGATACCGGCGTGCGCGACGGCCCGGTGATCGTCTTTGCCCATGAGTTCGGCGGTGATCCCCGGAGCTGGAACGATCAAGTCGCGTTTTTCTCGGAGTCACACCGC
>Ga0233427_10003316_pt1 | contig 14238 bp, 9 predicted proteins | sample SI_118_April2016_5_FD_179885 | JGI IMG/M metagenome (GOLD analysis project Ga0233427, IMG submission 179885) | Seawater microbial communities from Saanich Inlet, British Columbia, Canada - SI_118_April2016_100_MG | ecosystem: Environmental > Aquatic > Marine > Inlet | place: Canada: British...
AAGTTGGTTCTGCATGGAATTCTGATACCGTAAATACTAATTCATTAAATTTAACTTTATTAAATGGAGGTTCTATACATAAATGGAGAGTACACTCTGTATGTGACGCTTCAGGATCTATAGTTTCAGCTTGGGCACCAATGCAAACTTTTGTAACAACAACTCCTACATCTAGTGGCCCTATAGCATGTACTGTTCCTGTTAATTTATCAGAAACAAATGTTACTACTACTACCGCAACCTTAAATTGGGATGTTGTTCCAGGAATTTGGGGTTATGTAGTAAGCTGGAGAGAAGTTGGTTCTGCATGGAATTCTGATACCGTAAATACTAATTCATTAAATTTAACCTCATTAAATTCTTCCGCTACTCATAAGTGGAGGGTTCATAGTGTTTGTGATTCTTTGGGAACCACTTTATCTGCTTGGTCTTCAATGAATACTTTTGTAACAACAACTCCTACACCTAGTGGTCCTATAGCATGTACTGTTCCTGTTAATTTATCAGAAACAAATGTTACTACTACTACCGCAACCTTAAATTGGGACGCTATTCCTGGAAGTTGGGGATATAAGGTTATGCATAGACAAGTAGGTTTTGGTTGGGTTTATACAATAGTTAATACAAATTCGTTAAGCTTAACATCATTAAATGCTGGAGCTACTCATAAATGGAGAGTTCATGGAGTTTGTGATTCCTTGGGGACTAACTTATCCTCTTGGTCTCCTATGCAAATTTATAGTACCTTATCCTCAATAAGAATTACTGCTGGAAATAATAAATTAGCAGATAACCTTAATATTTATCCGAATCCAACAAGAGGATTATTTAATATTTCTTTTGTTTCAGAAGAAGTAAATAATTTTGAAATTATGTTAGTTGACGCTTTTGGTAAGGTAATTATGAAGGAAAATAAACAACAATTTGTTGGTGAATATACAAAACAAGTAGATTTATCTACTTATTCAAAAGGTATTTACATGGTTCAAATCAGAACAAATGACTCTTTTGTAAGTAAAAGAATTGTAGTACAATAAATAATTTAAAATCCGAGAAGAATTAATTCTTCTCGGATTTTTTGATTAATTCAAATTAATGTTATTTAATTCATTAGAGTTTTTTTTATTCCTACCTATAGTATTCTTTTTATATTGGAAGTATAATAACATTAAAACACAAAACATACTAATTTTAATTAGTAGTTATGTTTTTTATGGTTGGTGGGATTGGAGATTTCTATTTCTTATCTTTATGTCTACTGTTGTAGATTATTTTGTAGTTTTATCAATAGAGAATAATTCGGACAGTAAAAAAAGAAAAAGAATTTTATATATAAGTGTTTTCTTTAACCTTGCTTTACTAGGAGTTTTTAAATATTTTAATTTTTTCATAGATTCTTGGGTAGATTTCATCTCAGTTTTTGGGTATAATATTGAAAATACTTGGTCATTAAAAATTATTTTACCTGTAGGAATTTCTTTTTATACTTTTCAAACTATGTCGTATTCACTAGATGTGTACAGAAGAGAATTGAAAACAACAAAAGATTTTATATCATTTGCTTCTTTTGTTAGTTTCTTTCCTCAGTTAGTGGCAGGTCCTATTGAAAGAGCATCACATCTTCTTCCTCAAATATTAAACAAAAGAAAGTTTAGCTATATTCAAAGTGTAGAAGGATTAAGATTGATTTTATGGGGATTATTTAAGAAGGTGGTTATTGCGGATTCATTATCTTTATTGGTCAATCCTATTTTTGATAATTATTTAAACCTAAATGGAGGAGTACTTCTGTTGGGTTTAATTTATTTTTCATTTCAGATTTATTGCGATTTTAGTGGTTATTCTGATATTGCAATTGGTACAGCAAAACTTTTCGGTATTGAACTACGTTCTAATTTTATTTTCCCTTATTTTTCTAGAGATATTGGAGAATTTTGGAGAAGATGGCATATTTCCTTATCTTCTTGGTTTAAGGATTATTTATATATACCGTTAGGAGGATCTAAAAAAGGAAAGTGGATGTCCATCAGAAATGTATTTATTATTTTTATTGTAAGTGGCTTTTGGCATGGGGCAAACCTTACTTTTATAATATGGGGATTAGCTCATTCCATGCTGTATCTTATTTTATCGTTAAAAAATCAGAATAGAAAGGTTACTACTCTAATTGTATCTAAGGACAGTTTATTTCCTTCTCTAAAAGAATGTTATCAGATTACAATTACTTTTCTTTCGGTAATGATTACATGGGTATTTTTTCGTAGTGATTCGGTTACAGACGCTTTCTTATATCTTTTAAGAATGTTTACAGATATTGCTTTTCCAAATGTTTATCGTTCAGGTTTTATTTATGTAATTCTGATTGTTTTATTTGATTGGTGGAATAGGAAAGATGAAAGAAAACCGTTAAATATTAATAGCTTTTATTTTAGATGGACTTCTTATGTAATATTAATCATTTTAATATTAGGACATAGCGGACAGAAAAATGAATTTATTTATTTCCAGTTTTAAGATGAAAAAATTTATTAAAAGAGGAATTGTGTTTTTGTTATTAACTTTGATAGTTTTACTATCATTAGGAATATCATCAGTATTGATTACCCAACAGACTTTTAACTATAGTATTTGTGAAGATAAAAATATTCTGATTGTAGGGAATTCTCATACAGAATGTGGAATAAATGACAAGGTTTTAAAAAGATCTACTAATTTATCCAAGAGTGCTTCTTCTTTTTTTTACCATTATATCAAACTAAAGAGCTTTTCAAGTAAGAATTCTCATATTGATACAATTATTGTTTCTTTAAATTATGATGATTTATGGGAGATAAGAGAAGACAGGTTTTTAGGGGATGAGAGAATTGAACAAAAAATGAATCAGAATATATTTATGTTTGAAATAGAAGATTATTTTGACTTATTAAAAGCAAATCCTGTTAGTGTTATTCTACAATCTTTAGTTATGTATTCTGAATTTTACAATTTACAAATAGAAGGAAGGTCCTTAATTGGAGAATATAAAATTTTGGAGAGATATAAACTAGAACAAGCAAAAGAAATATTCTGGGAAGGGAAAGAGGAAGACGTCAGTGGGGTGATATCTCAAAGCGAACTTAAATATTTGATTAGGGTTTATAAATATTGCGAATCACATCATTTGAAACTGATTCTGATAAATACTCCTTTACATCCATTATTAGAAAAAGAATTAAACAAACATGAAAAAGATCACATTGATTTAATAAACAAAAATATGCCAAATGCAAGTTATCTAAACCATGCAAATTTTGTATTACCTGATTCTGCTTTTAGCGATTTAAGCCATTTAAACTATAAGGGTGCTACTATTTATTCTCAGTATCTTCAGGAACAATTTGATAAATAAGAATGTATGTGTTGATAGTGTCATTTTTTTTTATATTTTTGCACAGAATTTAAGTGAAGAAAGATTGAAGGGGCGAGTAGCCCCTTCTTTTATTATTAAAAATGATTTCAAAAGAGAAAGTAATAAGTTTGGCCAAAGAAAAAATTGAGGAATTGAATTATTTCTTGGTTGATGTGAAGATAAGTGCAAAAAATGAAATCACTGTTTTATTTGATAAAGGGGATGGGGTTATTGTGAGGGATTGCTTGTATGTAAGCAGGCATATTGAAGGGAATTTGGATAGAGAAATTGAAGATTATCAACTTACAGTTTGCTCTCCAGGATTGGACAAAGCTTTTGTAGTTGAAGAACAATACATCAAAAATATTGGCAGAGATGTGAAAGTTGTAACTACTGATGGTGATAAAATAGAAGGCACCCTTTTAGAGTATGGAAATGAACTTTTACTTGAAACTAAAACAAAGCAAAAAGGGAAAAAGGAATTATTAAAACAAAAAGTTACAATTGAAAAAGAAAAAATAAAAGAAACAAAATTGATAATAAAATTTAAATAAGTAAAAAAATGAATGTTGAAAATTTAATAGATTCGTTTTCAGAATTTAAGGATGTAAAAAACATTGACAGAGAAACAATGATGAGCATTTTGGAAGAAGTGTTTAAAACTATTTTGGAAAAAAAATATGATGGAGCAGAAATATTTGATGTAATTATTAATGTAGATAAGGGGGATTTAGAAATTTGGAAAAACAGAGAAGTAGTTGCCGATAAAGAAATTGAAGATGAGAATATACAAATCAAATTATCTGAAGCATTAAAAATTGAAGATGATTATGAAGTTGGTGAAGAGGTTTCTGAGCAAGTGAATTTTGAAGAAGAATTTGGAAGAAGACAAGTTCTTTCAATTCGTCAGAACTTAGTTGCCAGAATTAATGATTTAAACAGAGATGAAGTTCTTAAAAAATACCAAGATAGAATTGGCGAAATTGTAAACGCTGAAGTATATCAAATTTGGAAAAATGAGATTCTTCTTCAAGATGATGACGAAAATGATTTAATTCTTCCTAAATTAGAGCAAATCCCTAGAGACTTTTTCAAAAAAGGAGATAATGTAAAGGCGGTTGTAAAATCTGCCGAACTTAAAAATAATAAATCTCATATTGTGCTTTCCAGAATTGCTCCAGAGTTTATTGAAAGATTATTTGAAACAGAAGTTCCAGAAGTGTTTGATGGAATTATTACTATTAAAAAAGTTGTCAGAATGCCAGGAGAAAGAGCAAAAGTGATGGTAGAATCTTATGATGAAAGAATTGACCCTGTTGGAGCATGTGTAGGTGTAAAAGGAAGTAGAATTCATGGAATTGTAAGAGAACTTAGAAACGAAAATATTGATGTTATTAATTATACTGAAAACATTAATTTATTATTGACAAGATCTTTAAGTCCTGCAAAAGTTACTTCAATTGAATTGAATGACGAAAAGAAAACAGCAAAAGTGTATATGACTCCAGATCAGGTTTCTTTGGCAATTGGGAAAAGAGGATTTAACATTAAACTTGCAGGTGAGTTAACCGGTTATGAAATTGACGTTTATAGAGATACTGATGGTTTTGAAGATGATGTTTCACTATCAGAATTTTCTGATGAAATTGATGCTTGGGTAATTGAAACACTTCAAGGGATTGGTTGCGATTCAGCCAGAAGTGTATTGGAAATTGATGCTGATGATTTGGTCAAAAGAACAGATTTAGAACAAGAAACAGTAGAGAGTGTATTAAGTATCCTTAAAGCGGAATTTGAGGAGTAAAAATAGATAGGTAAAATATGTCTGATTATAAGAGTAAAAGGTTAAATAAATTAGCCAAAAAGTTTAATGTAAGTATTGATAGAGTACTTTCTTTCCTTGATGAAAAAGGACTAGACGGAATGAGCGCTTCTTCTAAGGTTTCTCAAGATGTATATTTAGATTTATTAGGAGAATTTCAACCGGACTTAAAAGCGAAATTAGCAGCTGATTTGTCTGCTAAAGCAAGGGAAGAGGAAAGAGAAGAACAGTTAAAATTAGAAGAGGAAAGAGCTACCGAAAAAGCAGCTACTCAGAAAGCTTTTAATGAAGAAAAAGAAAAAAATTCTTCTGAAGAAAAAGTACTTTCAACTGAAAAAGTAAAAGTTATTGGGAGAGTAGATATAAATTCAAAAAAGAAAAAAGATTCTGAACCCCCTAAAGACGGACCTAAAACTGAAGAAGTAAAGGTAGAAGAAAAAAAGGAAGTATCAGAAGTAATTAAAGCGAAAAAACAAACTTTATCAGGGCCAAAACTTACGGGTGTAAAAATTGATTTAACTAGATTAGTCCCAAAAAAGAAAACTCCTTCAAACTCTCCTAAAACAACAGTAGATTCAAAAAAGAAAAGAAAACGAATTGTAGGGAAAGTTAATCCGTCCAAATTTGTAAAAAAGAAATTTAGTAAAAAGAAAGCTCCTGTTGAAATCTCCCCTGAAGAAGCTCAAAAAAGAGTGAGAGAAACACTTGCAAAATTACAAGGTAGAGGTAAGAAAACATCTGTAAAAAACAGAAGAGATAAAAGACAAGCTCACAGAGACATTGCTGATTTAGAACAAGAGGAAAGATCATCTGAAAACAAAACAATTAAAATTGCAGAATTTGCAACTGCAAACGAACTTTCTACTATGATGGAAGTTCCTGTAACAGACATTATTTCTTCATTAATGTCATTAGGATTTATGGTTACCATGAATCAGAGATTAGATGCCGAAACACTTCAAATTATAGTTGAAGATTTTGGTTTTGAAGTAGAATTTGTTGGAGCGGAAGTTCAAGAATCGATTGAAGATATTGAAGATATTGAAGACCAATTAGAAGAAAGATCTCCAATTGTAACGATTATGGGACATGTTGATCATGGGAAAACATCATTACTTGATTATATCAGAGAAGCAAATGTTATTGCAGGAGAAGCGGGAGGAATTACTCAACATATTGGAGCTTATGAGGTTGATCTTCCGAATGGAAAACACATTTCATTTTTAGATACTCCTGGTCATGAGGCCTTTACTGCCATGAGAGCTCGTGGAGCTAAAGTTACTGATATTGTAGTGATTGTTATAGCAGCGGATGATAGAGTGATGCCTCAAACTAAAGAAGCAATTAGTCATGCAAAAGCCGCTGAGGTACCAATTATATTTGCAATTAATAAGGTAGATAAGGATACTGCGGATCCAGAAAAAATTAAAGGTGAACTTGCCGAATTGAATTTACTTGTTGAAGATTGGGGAGGTAAGGTTCAGTCACACGATATTTCAGCAAAAACAGGATTAGGTGTCCCAGAAATTTTAGAGAAAATACTTTTGGAAGCAGAAATGCTTGAGCTTAGAGCGAATCCGAACAGAACTGCGAGTGGTTCAATTATTGAAGCTTCTTTAGATAAAGGGAAAGGATATTTGACAACTGTTTTGGTTCAGAAAGGAACATTAAAAGTAGGAGATTATTTACTTGCAGGAAGTTATAGCGGTAAAGTAAAAGCACTTTTAAATGAAAGGGGAAATAAAATAGGTAAAGCGGGACCATCAACCCCTGCTATATTATTAGGGTTAAATGGAGCTCCAACTGCAGGAGATTCTTTTAATGTAATGGATAACGAACAAGAAGCTAAAAAGATTGCTACAAAAAGGATGCAATTACAAAGAGAGCAAGGAGTACGAACACAAAAACACATTACACTTGACGAGATTGGAAGAAGAATTGCTCTTGGTGATTTCCAAGAATTAAATATAATTGTAAAAGGTGATGTAGATGGTTCAATTGAGGCTCTTTCTGATTCTTTGGAAAAATTATCTACTGAAGCAATAAAGGTAAATATTATACAGAAATCTGTTGGTCAGATTTCAGAGTCAGACATAATGCTTGCTTCTGCTTCTGATGCAATTGTAATTGGTTTCCAAGTGAGGCCTTCAATACAAGCTCGTAAAATTGCCGAAAAAGAACAAATTGATATCAGATTATATTCTGTAATTTATAAAGCAATTGAAGAAATAACACTTGCAATGGAAGGAATGCTTTCTCCAGATGTTGAAGAGAAAATTGTTTGTAATATTGAAATTAGAGAAACATTTAAAATATCAAAAATAGGTACAATTGCAGGTTGTATGGTATTGGACGGAAAACTAAACAGAAATACAGGAATCCGAATTATTAGAGATGGAGTTGTAGTTTATACCGGAAAACTTTCGTCTTTAAAAAGATTTAAGGAAGATGCTAAAGAAGTTCAGAAAGGCTTTGAATGCGGTCTTTCAATTGAAAACTTTAATGACATTAAAGTAGGAGATATTGTTGAAGGTTTTGAGGAAGTAGAAGTAAAAAGAACTCTTTAATCCAAATTATTTAATGGAATAATTATATCCACAATGTAACAATGTGGGTAGTTTTTAATTATTTCATTTTTTAACTTTTCAGCTTCTAACTTTGTTCGAAATTGTCCAACTCTAACTTTCCAATTCGGATTTATTCTTTCGTAACTTATCGGAATAATCTCAGGATATTTTCGCATAAAAACATGTTTTACTTTTCTTGCTCTTTCTCTGTCGTTTCCTAAATAGATTTGTACGCAATATCCTTCAATACCACCTTTGGATTTGTTAATTGAAATAAATTTTTCAAGTAATTTTTCTATTTCAGTTGACATATTAATTTGACTTTCGCATTTTGTGATACTGTCCGCTTTTATGTTTTCAAAATTTGAATAATCAGATTGGGTATTATCAGAATTTATTTGAGAAAAAGCAAATATTGGAAGAAGAAAAATAAATATAATAGAGTGTGATTTCATCTTCCAAAAATATAAAAACTATTTTATAAACTATTTGAGTGAATAATTATTTTTTTTACCTGATTAAAAACACTTATTTAGAATAATTATAAATTGCAATTATTTTATTATATTCTCACTTTTGAAACTATTTACTTTGATACATTTGCATGCGAAAATTATAATTATTCTGAAAGATAAATAATAACATATGTATTGTCCGAAAAAAATAACAAAGGGATTATTTTTTCTTACCTTAATCCTTACTTCACTAACTACAATTAATGCTCAGGATGTAACAGCGGATGCTGGTGAGGGAGCTAAAATATTTAAATCCAAGTGTACTTCTTGTCATACAAGAGGGAAAGGGATTTTAACGGGTCCAGATTTAGAGGGAGTGACAACAAGGTTAGATAATGATTGGTTGAAATCTTGGATTGCTAATCCGAATTCCATGAAGTTAACTGATGATTACGCTAAGGAATTAAATGAAAAATTTCCAAATGATGACATGACCCCTGTTCTTATTTCGGATGGAGATATGGATAATTTAATTGCGTTTTTGGCAACAGATGTTGTAGAGGAAGTGAAAGTTGCTACTCAATCTGGAGCGAAAGCAGAGGACGGAATGAGTGGGACAAATATGATGATAATACTTATTTCAATTTTATTATTTATCATTTACATTCTTACTTCAGTAAAAAATAAATTAAAAGAATCTTTAAACGAACCTTCTGAAACATTAATTGAGTCAGTTCTTAGTTTTGTAAGTGTAAACAGAAATAAGCTTATTTTAGGTTTTATTATGTTTATTGTAGTTTTAAAAGTTATTTTCAATTTAATGATGAATGTAGGTGTTACAGAATCGTACAAGCCAGTTCAACCAATTGATTTTAACCATACTATTCATGCAGGTGATAACGGAATTGATTGTAATTACTGTCATTCTTCTGCTAGAAATAGTAAAACTTCTGGAGTTCCTTCTGCAAATGTATGTATGAATTGTCATGCTAAAATAAAAGAAGGACCAACCACTGGCACAACTGAAATTCAGAAAATATATGATGCAATTGGTTTTGATCCTACTACAGGAACTTATATTGAAGGGTATGAGCAAAAACCGATTGAATGGATTAAAGTTCATAATTTACCAGATTTAGCATATTTTAATCATTCACAACATGTTAGTGTTGGAGGATTGGAGTGTCAGCAATGTCATGGAAATATGCAAGAAAAAACAGTTGGTGAAGTAGTTACAATGGAAGAATTGAATAAAATTTCTTTTAACAAAGAAGATGGCATTGAGTTCGGACATGCTACTTTAACAATGGGTTGGTGTATTGATTGTCACAGACAAAAAGAAGTAGATATGGAAGGCAACGATTACTACACTGAAATGCACGATAAGATGAAAGATAAATTTGGTGACCAAAAAATTACTGTTGATATGATTGGTGGTTTGGAATGCGGTAAGTGCCATTATTAATAATATTAGATTTAATTTCTGTATAAAATGACAAAAGAAAAAAAATATTGGAAAGGTTTAGCCGAGCTAAATAACGATCCTATAGTTGAGAAATTAGCACAAAATGAATTTGCTGAAGAAATTCCAGTAAACGAATTTTTAGGGGATTCGGATTTAGGAAGTGGTTCTACATCTCGTAGAGATTTCTTAAAGTTTTTAGGGTTTTCAACTGCAGCGGCAACTTTAGCGGCTTGCGAAACTCCAATCCAAAAAGTAATTCCTTATGTTGTAAAACCAGAAGAAGTAATTCCTGGAGTTGCTAATTATTATGCAACTACAATATATGATGGACACGATTTCGCATCTGTTTTGGTAAAAACAAGAGAGGGAAGACCAATTAAAATTGATCCGAACAAAACCGCTCTTAATGCCAGAATTCAATCTTCTGTTTTATCCTTATACGATTCAGGAAGATTAAGAAACCCTATGAAAACAGGAGAAGATTCTGATTGGGAAACAGTTGATGCAGATATTATTTCAAAGTTAAATGAAATAAAAGATAAAGGGGGAAATATTGCACTTTTAACTTCTACTATTATTAGTCCTACTACAGAAAAATTAATTACTGACTTTTCTGCAAAATATGGAAATGTAAAACACATTCAAATGGATGAGGTTTCTTATAGTGGAATGTTAGATGCAAATGAATCTTCATTTGGATTAAGAGCATTACCAACTTATAGTTTTGATCAAGCGGAGGTAATTGTTTCTTTTGGTTCTGACTTTTTAGGAAATTGGGGAAATACAGATTGTGCTACTCAGTATGCTAAAGGAAGAAATCCAAAGAATGGAACAATGTCGAAACACTACCAAGTGGAATCTACATTAACTTTAACAGGATCGAATGCAGATGAAAGATTACAGATAAAACCTTCTGAACAAGCGGGATTATTATCTAATTTATACAATGCCTTAAATGGTAGTACAGCAGATATCAGAATTGCTAAAATGGTTTCATCTTTAAAGTCTGCAAAATCATCTATTGTAGTTTGTAATAGTAATAATACTGAAGTTCAAATTTTAGTAAATGCTATTAACAGCACCTTAGGAAATTATGAAAATACATTAACTTTATCTTCCCCTTCTTATTTAAAGAAAGGAAATGATACTGATGTTACAACTTTGGTTTCTGATATGAATGCTGGGAATATTGATGCACTTATAACTTATAATGTAAATCCATCTTACACATTGGTAAATGCAGATGAGTTTAATACAGGACTTACAAAAGTTGGATTGAAAGTTTCTACTTCATTATATATGGATGAAACAGCAATAAATATGGATTTAAGAAAAGGAAATAATGAGGATGTTGCTTATGTTTGTTCAGATAATCATAACTTAGAAAGTTGGGGAGATGCAAATCCATCTCATGGAGAATATACTTTAATGCAGCCTACAATTAATCCATTATTTAATGGAAGACAATTCCAAGATTCTTTACTTTCTTGGTCTGGTTCTAATACAAAATATTACGATTATTTAAAAAATTATCATCCTTCAAATTGGGAAGAGAGAGTTCATGATGGACATTATAGTGAAATATTTGAAGATATTCCAATGTTACATGAATTAGATATGTTTGTGCCATCTTTCAAATTAGTAAAATCAGAAGGAATAGAGTTTGAGGTTTCTGAGAAAATTTCAATGGGAAATGGTTCACAATCGAACAACCCATGGTTACAAGAATTACCAGATCCCCTTTCAAGGGCTTGTTGGGATAACTACCTTACAATGTCGGCTACTACAGCAAGAGATTTAGGAATTAAAAATTGGAATGTATCTAATGGGGCATTAAATGGTAGTATGGTAAATATTACTGTTGATGGAAAAACTTTAGAAAATGTTCCTGTTATGATTCAACCAGGACAAGCGAATGGTTCTGTTTCAATGGCGGTTGGTTATGGTAGAAAAAATGCTGGTAAATGTGGTGATGGAGTAGGAATAAATGCATATCCATTGTTAAATGGTGGAGTTGCTAATATTACTATAGTAGAAGGAATTCATCATGAGTTTGCAGCAACACAATTGCACCACACTATGATGGGGAGAGATATGATTGTTAAAGAAGCATCTTTAACAGACTATATAAAAGATAATAAAGCAGGAAATCATACTGAATTATACCATACTCATGATGGACCGAAAAAAGCTTCTGAAGTTTCTTTGTGGGATGAATTTGATCATACAACTGGTCATTTTTGGAATTTATCTATTGATTTAACTTCTTGTATTGGATGTGCGGCTTGTGTTATTTCTTGTCATGCAGAAAACAATGTTGCTGTTGTAGGAAAAGAGGAAGTAAGAAAATCAAGAGACATGCATTGGTTAAGAATTGACAGGTACTTCTCTTCTGAAATGACTAAAGAAAGGTCAGCTGAAGAAAAAATATCTGCAATTGATATGTACGCTAAGATGGAAGATGCTTCTGAAAAACCTGATGTTGTTTTCCAACCAGTAATGTGTCAACATTGTAATCACGCTCCTTGCGAAACTGTTTGTCCAGTTGCAGCGACAACTCACGGAACGGAAGGCCAAAATCATATGGCTTACAATAGATGTGTAGGAACAAGATATTGCGCAAATAACTGTCCTTATAAAGTAAGAAGATTCAATTGGTTCCAGTATTCGGATAACGATAAGTTTGACTATAATATGAATGATGATTATGGTAAAATGGTATTGAACCCAGATGTTGTAGTTCGTTCAAGAGGGGTTATCGAAAAATGTAGTATGTGTATCCAAAAAATACAAGAGATTAAATTAGAAGCTAAAAAAGACGGAACAAAAGTTCAGGACGAAAAAGCACAAACAGCATGTTCATCAGCTTGCCCTACAAATGCACTTGTTTTTGGAGATGTAAATGATAAAACAAGTGAGATACAAAAAATGAAGAAAGATGATAGAGCGTATCAATTATTGGAACATTTAAATACTGCTCCATCAGTTTTTTATCAAACAAAAATTAGAAATAAAGCATAAATAAATAATCATGCATAAAGAATCAGAAATTAGAGATCCATTAATTTTAGGTAATAAAACTTACCATGATATTTCGAGAGATATTGCTAGGCCTGTAGAAGGTAAGGCAAATAAGTATTGGTGGATTCTATTTTCACTATCGGCAGCTTTAATGTTATGGGGTTTTGCTTGCATGGCTTATACTATTGGAACTGGAATTGGAGCTTGGGGATTGAATAAAACTGTAAACTGGGCTTGGGATATTACAAACTTTGTTTGGTGGATTGGTATTGGACATGCAGGAACATTAATTTCGGCAGTACTTTTATTATTCCGTCAGAAATGGAGAATGTCAATTAACCGTTCGGCAGAAGCAATGACAATTTTTGGGGTGGCACAAGCGGCTCTTTTCCCATTAATTCACATGGGTCGTCCTTGGTTAGCTTATTATGTATTCCCTATTCCTAATCAGTTTGGTTCACTTTGGGTAAATTTTAACTCTCCATTATTGTGGGATGTATTTGCAATTTCAACTTATTTTTCTGTATCAGTTGTATTTTGGTACATTGGTTTAATTCCTGATTTTGCAATGATTAGAGATAGAATGAGTTCGAAAGTTGCTCCTATGAAAAAACAATTGTATTCTTTACTTTCGTTTGGATGGAGTGGAAAAGCAAAGCATTGGCAACGATTTGAAGAAGTTTCTTTAGTTCTTGCAGGACTTGCAACTCCACTTGTATTTTCGGTACACTCTATTGTTAGTATGGACTTTGCTACTTCAGTGATTCCAGGATGGCACACAACTATTTTCCCACCTTACTTTGTGCTTGGAGCTCTTTTCTCCGGTTTTGCTATGGTGGAAACACTTCTTATTATCATGAGAAAAGTTGTGAGTTTAGAATCGTACATTACAATAAAACACATTGAATACATGAATGTAATTATTCTGTTGACGGGTTCGCTTGTTGGTACGGCTTACATTACAGAATTATTTATGTCGTGGTATTCAGGAGTTGAGTTTGAACAATATGCATTTTTGAACAGAGCAACAGGACCTTATTGGTGGGCTTATGCTATCATGATGACCTGCAATGTGTTAACTCCGCAATTGTACTGGATAGGAGCGATTAGAAAAAGTTTTGTTTGGACTTTCGTGCTTTCAATTTTTGTAAACATTGGAATGTGGTTCGAAAGATTTGTCATTATTGTTACATCTTTACACAGAGATTATTTGCCATCTGCATGGACAATGTTCTCTCCTTCATTTATAGATATCGGGATTTTCTTAGGTACAATTGGATTCTTTTTTACATTGTTTCTGTTATATTCCAGAACATTCCCTGTAATTGCTCAAGCGGAATTAAAAACAATATTAAAATCTTCAGGATCAGAATATAAAAATAAAAAATAATGAGTAGTAAAACAACAATATATGGAATCTTTGATGATGAAGAAATTTTACTTTCTTCAGTTAAAGAAATTCGTGCAAAGGAAATTGAAATTAAAGAAGTGTATAGTCCTTTTCCTGTTCACGGATTGGA
>Ga0233427_10003322_pt1 | contig 14217 bp, 8 predicted proteins | sample SI_118_April2016_5_FD_179885 | JGI IMG/M metagenome (GOLD analysis project Ga0233427, IMG submission 179885) | Seawater microbial communities from Saanich Inlet, British Columbia, Canada - SI_118_April2016_100_MG | ecosystem: Environmental > Aquatic > Marine > Inlet | place: Canada: British...
GTCCTTTGATCTTCTAACCTGTTGAATTTACATACATAAATTAAATCATAATGCCCAGTGGCCGGGAAAGCGGTGCGCTGTGGTTTGAAAAACAAGAATTGCGGTCAATAAAGCCTGTGCAAAACTTACGGCTCAAATACCGCAATAAAACAATGGCTACACCTAAGCCACCCCGCAAAGGAGGGCTAAAGGTCTGGCAATATCCAAATTGCGCGTTGCTCTCAGCGGCACCTTGGGTGCCCTGGGTTTCATTTCAATTTCTATTAAAATCCAGCAGTAATGGCGCTGCTGGTCTTTAAGTATTCATCGAATAATACGTATCTGCCGGAGGTGTCCGAGTTGACCGTCAGCGGTTGGCCTGAAAGCGCCGGACAGCGTCCGGAAATTCGTCGACCGGTAGGGGCTTGGAATAGTAATAGCCCTGAATTTCATCGCAATCGATGCTTTGGAGATGCGTCACCTGCGCCTCGGTCTCGACGCCTTCGGCGGTAACCTCCATGCCCAGTGAATGGCCGAGGGTCACCACCGCCTTGGTGATCGCCTCGGAACCGGCGCCCATGCCAATACCATCGACAAAGGATTTGTCGATCTTGATGCGATCCACCGGGAACTGTTCCAAATAGCTGAGGCTGGAATATCCGGTACCGAAATCATCGATGGACAGGCTTAGTCCAAGCCCGCTCAAGCGGTTCAAAATTTCGGTGGTCGAGGCGACGTCGTCCATGATCACGCTTTCGGTGATCTCCAATTCTAGATATTTGGGATCGAGGCCGGTTTCGTCCAGGCACGACTGTACCAGCTCGGGCAATCCATCTTCGCCGAATTGCACCGCCGACAGATTGACCGCCACCTTCACCGGCGCCAGACCTTCGTCCTGCCAGGCCTTCACTTGGCGGCAGGCCTCATGCAGCACCCAGGAACCGATAGCCACGATTTGACCGGTTTGCTCGGCCACCGGGATAAAGTCCACCGGCGACATGAAGCCTTGCTCTGGATGCTGCCAGCGGATCAAGACCTCGACGCCGGCGACGGTATCGGTGGCGAGGCTAATTTTGGGCTGATAGTGGAGCACGAATTCGGAGCGTTCGAGGGCCAGTGCCATGTCGGTCTCGATGCGCCGGCGCTTAAGGATCTCGTCGTTCATGTCCTTAACAAAAAAGCGGTAATTGCCGGTGCCCTCCGCGCGTGCCTCGCCTAAGGCCAGATCTGCGTTGCGGATCAATTGGTTGGGGTCGTTGCCATCATCGGGCAAAAGGGCGATGCCCACCGACGCGGTCATATTGATGGCTTGGCCATCCACGCTTATACCAGCGCCGATGGTATCGATCAGCTTTTGCGCCAGAGTAGCGGCGCCGTGGGCGTCGTTGGGGTTGGATTGGATAATCGCGAACTCATCGTTGCCGACGCGGGCGATGGTATCGGTGCCGCGAATACAGCCGCCCAGAACCTCCGCCGTCTCCTGCAGGATGCAGTCGCCCATCTTGATGCCCAATGTGGCGTTCAAGTTGCGGAAATTATCCAGATTGACCAGATGGATGGCCGCCATGTCGTGGCTGCGCTTTTTCTGGCCGAGGAAGGTATCGATGCGGTCCTTGAATAGATTGCGGTTGGCCAAGCCTGTCAGCAAATCATGGTTGGCCAGGCGCTGCACCCGTTCCTCGGCCTCCTTGTTGGCGGTAACGTCGCGCCCAAAGATGTGCACCTGATTGGTCTCCGAGGGCTGCAGGGAAAGTACGAACGTGCGCTCGTCCACGGTTTCTTCCAGCAGCGCCGGCTGGCCGGAGCGGCGTACGTCGGCCGCGACATCGATCATCGCACCTGGCAGCGCATCACCGATGGCAATGGACCAGCGTCGCAACAGCAGATCCGCCGCCTCGTTGGCGTATTCCACAAGCCCGCCTTCGTCGATGCGCAACACCGGTTCCGGATTGGCACCTGGCAGTTCCGACATGGAGGAGACTTCCTGCTCCGCCTTTTGCCGGTTGGCGGCTTCCTGGCGAAGGAGTTTATTTACTTCAACCAGCTCCTGGGTGCGTTCCTGGACCCGTGTCTCCAGCTTGTCATTGGCGTCCTCCAGGGCTTCTTCGTGGGCGCGGATCTCGGCAATGCCGCGCGCCAAGTGGCGCACCATGCCGTTGAAAGCGCGCGTCACCTCGCCCATTTCATCGTCCTGATCGGTCTCGATGACATAGGCTTCTGGTCGGTTCGGGTTCTCGCCTGCGGCCACCAATTGTTGGCGCAGGCGGACAATGGGGACTAGCACGAAAATGCCGAGCACGATCAACACTGCCATGGTCACCACCACGGTTAACAGTGCCGCAATGCCGAACACGCGCCAGATATAGGCGGTCAGCTCCGGCGCGACCTGGGTGGCGTCCAGGCGCGCCACGGCGATAAACGGCGCGCCCAGCCAATCGGGGTGCCAGATGACCTGATAATGGCGTCCATCATCGGATCGGAAGCGATACGTGGGGCTGTCGGCCTCGATCTGGTGGGGCGTGAGGCTGGGTCGCTCGCCAAAGCCGCCGATAAATGCGCCGCCGGCGTCATAGAGGGCCAGGCCGAGTATCTTCGATAATTGCGGCAGCTCGCGCGACGCGGCGTCGATTGCCGCGGCATCCAGGACGTTGTTGTGCACCCGGGTGATGGTGGTGATCCAGGAGCGGCCCCGGTTTTCGATCTCGTTCAACCGATCGCTCTCGAAGCGGGCGGCGGAAAAGATCAGGACCGCCGCTTCGACCAAAAAAATGGCGGCGAATATGGAAATGCCAATGCGCCAGCACAGCCGGCAGCGCAGCATCGTGGCCTTAAAGCCCGGGCCGGGGAGGGATGTTGGCGATGTTTGCATGCCTGTCATATGTCTTCAGCCGTCATTGCTCGGCGCGGTATCGGCGGTGCGCGGCGCTCAAATTCATATGGGTATCATTGGCGCTGAGGGTAAGGCAATTCGGGGGCCCGGCGCACGCAAAATTGAACGGCGCCTCAGCGTGGCAACAGCGTTTGGCCTATGAGATATTCGTCAATCGCGGCGGCGCATTGGCGGCCTTCGCGGATCGCCCAGACCACCAGAGACTGGCCGCGCCGCATATCGCCGGCGGCGAACACCTTGGCCACCGAGGTTTGATAATCGTTGGTATTGGCTTCGACATTACCGCGCCCGTCCAGCCCGACGCCCAAATCGGTGATCATGCCCTCTTTCGTCGGGTGCACGAAGCCCATGGCCAGCAGCACCAGTTCGGCCTTCAGGCTTTGCCGCGTGTCCGCTACGGGCGACATGGCAAGGCGGCCATCATCGCCGGCCTTCCATTCGACGCGCACCGCGTCCAGGGCATGGACATGGCCGTCCTCGCCGATGAACTGATCGGTGGTGATTGCCCAATCGCGGACCGCACCTTCCTGGTGCGACGAGGAGGTGCGCAATTTCATCGGCCATTCCGGCCAGGTGGAGCCTTTGTCCACTTTCTCCGGCGGCTTCGGCATGATCTCGATCTGCACTACGTTCTTGGCGCCCTGGCGGATCGAGGTTCCGACGCAATCTGAGCCGGTGTCGCCGCCGCCGATGACGATGACGTTGCGCCCGGTGGCCAGAATCTCTTCCACATCACCCAACGGCTCGCCCGAGACCCGCCGGTTCTGCTGGACCAGGAAATCCATGGCGAAATGTACGCCGTTCAGATCGCGCCCATCGACGGGCAAATCCCGGGGCGCTTCGGAGCCGCCGGTCAGGGCGACGGCATCGAAATCAGTCAACAGAGTTTCGGCGCTGATATCGACGCCTACATGGACGCCGGTCTCAAGCGTTACACCTTCGCCTTGCATCTGTTCGCCGCGGCGGTCGATAAGGTGCTTTTCCATCTTGAAATCGGGGATGCCGTAGCGCAATAGCCCGCCGATTTTCTGGTTTTTTTCGAACAAGGTGACGCTGTGGCCGGCACGCGCCAATTGCTGGGCACAGGCCATGCCGGCCGGCCCGGAGCCGACCACCGCAACTTTTTTGCTGGTTTTTTCTGCCGCCGGCAGGGGTGCCAGCCAGCCTTCCTGCCAAGCGCGGTCGACGATGGCGCATTCGATGGTTTTGATGGTGACCGGCGTATCCTGAATGTTGAGGGTGCACGCTTCCTGGCAGGGCGCCGGGCAAACGCGGCCGGTGAATTCGGGAAAATTATTGGTGGAATGCAGAATCTTGGAGGCCTTGGCAAAATCGCCCCTGTACACCAGATCGTTCCAATCGGGGATGATGTTGTCGACCGGACAGCCCTGCTGGCAATAGGGGATACCGCAATCCATACAGCGGGCGCCCTGGCGGGTCAGCTCCGCGTCGTTAAGAGGAATAAAAAATTCGTGGTAATGCTGGATACGTTCGATCACCGGCTTATAGGGGCGCTCGAACAGATCAAATTCCATAAATCCAGTGGGTTTACCCATGATTAGTCACCCACCGCCACATGCACCGAACGGGCGCCGTTGGTTTCAGTGCGCGCCTGCATTTCCAAAAGCGCGCGCCGGTAATCGACTGGCATAACTTTCACGAACTTGGGCAGATAGTCGTCCCAATTTTCCAGGATATGGCGGGCACGGCCCGAATCGGTGAAATGCATGTGCTGTTCGACTAGGGCCCGGAGGCGTAGCGAGTCATAACCAGTCATGTCGTGCATAATATCGACGCGGCCATGGGTTTCCAGATCGCCGCGCTGATGGGCGGTGCTTTCGTGCATGCGATCCTCGTCACTGATCGGTTCCAGTTCGACCATGGCCATGTTGCAGCGTATTTCAAAATCGTCAGACTCGTCCAGCACATAGGCAATGCCGCCGCTCATGCCGGCTGCGAAATTGCGCCCGGTGGGGCCAAGCACAACGACTACGCCGCCGGTCATATATTCGCAGCAATGATCGCCGACGCCTTCGACCACGGCGGTGGCGCCGGAATTGCGCACTCCGAAACGCTCGCCGGCGACGCCCCGGAAATAGCATTCGCCGGCGGTGGCGCCGTAAAGCGCCACATTGCCGATGACGATGTTTTCTTCCGCAACAATCGGTGTCGTCTTTGGCGGATAGACGATCAGACGCCCGCCTGACAATCCTTTGCCGATATAATCGTTGGCATCGCCTTCCAATTCGATGGTGACGCCCTTGGCGAGGAAGGCGCCGAAGCTCTGGCCGCCGGTACCCTTGCCCTTGATATAGATGGTGTCGTCGGCGAGTCCGTCATTGCCGTAACGCTCGGCAATTTCGCCGGACAGCATGGCGCCGACGGTACGGTTGATATTGCGGATCGGGGTCTCGATCTTCACGGCTTGGCGGGATTCTAGCGCCGGCGCGGCCTCGGCGATCAATTGATTGTCGAGGGCCTTGTCTAGCCCGTGATCCTGACTTTGGCAATTATAGACCGCCACATCGGGCCCCATTTCCGGCTTATAGAGTATGCGCGAATAATCGAGGCCCTTGGCCTTCCAATGATCGATGGCGCCGCTCATCTCCAGCAGATCGGTACGCCCAATCATCTCGTTGATGGATTTGACGCCCAACTGGGCCATGATTGCCCGGCATTCCTCGGCGACAAAGAACAGGTAATTGACCACATGATCGGGCTGGCCCTTGAAGCGCTTGCGCAATTCTGGGTCTTGCGTGGCGATGCCCACCGGGCAGGTGTTGAGATGGCATTTGCGCATCATGATGCAGCCCGATGCGATCAGCGCCGCCGTGGCGATGCCCATTTCGTCAGCGCCCAGAAGCGCCGCGATGGCCACGTCGCGTCCGGTGCGGATGCCGCCGTCGGTCTGCACCGAAATGCGCCCGCGCAATTTGTTGAGCACCAATGTCTGATGGGTTTCGGCGAGCCCGATTTCCCAGGGGCCGCCCGCATGCATGACCGAGGTCAGCGGGCTGGCGCCGGTGCCGCCATCGGCGCCGGAGATCAGCACATGATCCGCATGCGCCTTGGAAACGCCGGCGGCAATGGTGCCTACGCCAATGATGGAGACCAGTTTGACCGAGATGCGCGCCTTCGGATTGACGTTCTTCAAGTCATGAATGAGTTGCGCCAGATCCTCGATCGAATAGATATCGTGATGCGGCGGCGGCGAGATCAGGCCGACGCCGGGCGTTGAATGTCGCACCCGGGCGATGATTTCATCGACCTTGTGGCCGGGCAACTGGCCGCCTTCACCAGGCTTGGCGCCTTGCGCCATCTTGATCTGAATTTCGTCCGCGTTGCGCAAATATTCGGTGGTTACCCCGAAACGGCCCGACGCCACCTGCTTGATCGCCGAGCGCATGGAATCGCCGCCCGGCAGCGGCACGAACCGTTCCGGTTGCTCGCCGCCCTCGCCGGTGTTGGAGCGCCCGCCAAGCCGGTTCATGGCGATTGCCATATTGGTATGGGCCTCGAACGAGATCGATCCGAACGACATGGCGCCGGTAGAGAAGCGCTTGACGATTTCAGACGCCGGCTCGACCTCTTCGAGGGGGATCGCTTCGCCGGCCCATTTGAATTCAAACAATCCGCGGATATTTTTCATCTTGGCGCTTTGATCGTTCACCTCGCCGGCAAATTTTGTGTAGGCCTCTTGCGAATTACCTCTGGCAGCGTGCTGTAGGCTCGAAATGGTTTCTGGCGTCCAGATATGTTCCTCGCCGCGGGTCCGGTAGGCCATTTCGCCGCCCACATCTAGATCTTCGCGAAGCAGCGGATCATCGCCATAGGCGCGGGTGTGGCGCGCGACTGTTTCGGCTGCAATCTCGGCCAGCCCGACACCCTCGATCGCCGACGCGGTCTTGGTGAAATAGGCCTCGATAAATTCGCTGGTGAGGCCGATGGCGTCAAAAACTTGGGCGCCGCAATAGGATTGGTAGGTGGAAATGCCCATCTTCGACATCACCTTGAGCATGCCCTTATCGACCGCCTTGATATAACGGGAATGGGCCTCGGTGACGGTCAGATCGTCGGGGAACTGATCGCGCACATTGGTGATGGTGTCGAAGGCGAGGTACGGGTTTATCGCTTCTGCGCCGAAACCGGCCAACAGGCAGAAATCGTGCACCTGACGGGATTCGCCGGTTTCCACCACCAACCCCGATTCGGTGCGCAGCCCCTCGCGGATCAAATGGTGATGCACCGCGCCGGTGGCCAGCAGGGCCGGGATGGCAATCCGGTCTTTATCGACGCCCCGGTCCGAGAGAATCAGAATGTTATGGCCATCCAGCACTGCATCCTGTGCATTTTTGCACAAATTATCGAGCGCCGCCTTCATACCGGGCGCGCCTTGATTGGCTGGATAACAGGTGTCCAGCGTCGCCGACTTGAAGGGCGCGCCGCTCTGGCTTTCGATATGGCGTATTTTTTCCAGATCCTCGTTAGAGAGGATGGGCTGGCGCACTTCCAGGCGCATGTGGCTGCCGCCTGAACCCAAATCCAACAGGTTGGGGCGCGGGCCGATCAACGACACCAGCGACATCACCAATTCCTCGCGGATCGGATCAATCGGCGGGTTGGTCACCTGGGCAAAGCTTTGTTTGAAATAATCGTATAAGAGTTTTGGCCGGTCGGAGAGCACCGCGTGCGGAATATCGCGGCCCATGGAGCCGACGGGATCTTGTCCGCTCACCGCCATCGGCAACAGAAAGAACTTGGTGTCTTCCTGGGTGTAGCCAAATGCCTGCTGGCGGTTCAGGAGGGTGGATGGGTCCGGCGGCATCGGCGCCACATCGGCGGGCAGGTCTTCGAGCACGATTTGCGTCTGATTTAGCCAGGTCTGATAGGGCTGCGCCTTTGCCAGACTGGATTTCAGCTCGGCGTCGTCGATGATGCGGCCCTCTTCGAGATCGATAAGGAACATCTTGCCCGGCTGCAGGCGCCATTTTTCGACGATTTTTTCGTCCGGGATGTCGAGCACGCCAACCTCCGAGCCCATGACCACCAGGTCATCTTCGGTACGGATATAACGGGCGGGGCGCAGGCCATTGCGGTCCAGCGTGGCGCCGATCTGGCGGCCATCGGAAAAGGCTACCGCCGCCGGGCCGTCCCAGGGTTCCATCACGGCGGCATGAAATTCGTAAAACGCTCTGCGTTCGGCATCCATCAGCGGATTGTCATTCCAGGCTTCCGGGATCATCAGCATCATCGCGTGGGCGAGGGAATAGCCGCCAGCGACAAGCAATTCGAGCGCGTTGTCAAAGGTCGCCGAATCGGAAATTCCGTCGGCGATTAACGGCCACAATTTTTCTAGATCATCGCCGAGCAGCGCCGATTTCATGCCGTGGCGGCGAGCTGCCATCCAATTGATGTTGCCGCGCAGCGTATTGATCTCGCCGTTATGGCAGAGATAGCGGAACGGCTGGGCCAGCTCCCACGAAGGAAACGTGTTGGTGGAAAACCGCTGATGGACAAGGGCCAGCGCCGATTCGCAGCGTTCGTCCATAAGATCAAGAAAATAGCTTTTAACCCGGCCCGCCAGCATCATGCCCTTGAAGCAAATGGTGCGCGCCGAAAAGCTGGGCATGTAAAAGGCCTCGTCGCCGGCTAGATTGCCGTCGCGGATGGCTTTGTGGATTTGTTTGCGGATGACGAACAGCTTGCGCTCGAACTGGTCGGTATCGGGGGTGTTCGGGCCCCTGGCAACGAACACCTGGCGGATAAACGGCTCGATCTCGCGGACCGCGTCGCTCAACACCGAATTGTCTACTGGTAGATCGCGCCAGCCAAGGATGGTTTGGCCCTCTTGGTTGATGATGGCTTCAATGACCGCCTCGCACTTGGCGCGGGCCGACTGGTCTTGGGGCAAAAACGTCATGCCGGCGCCATAGGCGCCAAGGGCCGGCAAATCGATGGATAATTCGGCGCATTCGGCGCGGAACAGACGGTCGGGCAACTGAATTAGGATGCCGGCGCCGTCGCCGGTCAACGGATCAGCTCCGGCGGCGCCCCGGTGGGTCAGATTATCAAGGACGGTCAAGCCTTGGCTGACGATTTCATGGCTGGCGGCATTTTTGATATTGGCAACGAAGCCGATGCCGCAGGCATCGTGCTCATGGCTCGCGTCGTACAGCCCTTGCCGTTCTGGTAACCCCGACAAACTCATTCCTAAACTCTTCCCCAGTTCCCACACACTGATTTTTTTTAGGTTTGATACCAAGGCCCCCCACCATATCAAACCCGTAATCACACACAACTTTGCACTTCTAACCAGCCTTGGCGTCTGCAATACCGTTGAAGGCGCGGATGCTTGTCGGGTTGGGCCAGTCAGGTCCAAACCCGTGCAACGGGCTAACAGCGTCCGGAAGCTTGGGGGCAGCCAGCGCCCCATTTGACTGCAAAGTCGCGATTATCATAATGGATGGATCGCGGTTCGTCACGCACCCAGGGAAAATTAACTATTTGACTTTGGAAATATGTTTTAATTTCAAATAGATGCTACCGGTTGGTTCTATGCGGGTGATGCGCCTTGATTGTACTCTTTACGGATTTTGGATTGGAGGGGCCCTATATCGGGCAAGTGAAGGCGCGTATATTGGCGAATGCACCGGGGGCCACCATCCTGGATCTGTTTTCCGACGCCCCGGCCCACAATCCCAAAGCCTCGGCTTATCTTCTTGCCGCCTATGCAGGCGCGTTTCCTGCCGGGACCATATTCGTGGCGGTTGTCGATCCCGGTGTCGGCGGCGCCCGCGCCGGCATCGCCATGGAGGCCGGTGGGCAGTGGTTTGTCGGGCCCGACAACGGCTTGTTTGAAATTGCCGCACGCCGGGCGGGCAGTACCGACCTCTGGGAATTGGATTATGAGCCGGGCTCGGTGTCGGCAAGTTTTCATGGCCGCGATGTGTTTGCGCCCTCCGCCGCCCGTTTGGAAATCGGGTCAGCGCCGCCCGGTGCAGTTGCCGTTGCCGGGTTGGATCGCCAGCCGGACTGGCCCGATGATCTGGCGGAAATCGTCTATATCGACCGATTCGGCAATGCGATTACCGGAATGCGGGGAAGTTTCGTTAAACCGTCATTTGCATTGCGGGTGAATCATGTTTACTTAGATTACGCTGGAGTATTTTCTGACGTTCCAAAGGGGACTGCATTCTGGTATGTAAACTCCAATGGGCTTGTTGAGATTGCCGTCAACCAAGGACGCGCCGCCGATATGCTGGACATTGAGGTGGGCGCCGGTGTTTGGTTTGGCGCGCAGGAAAGCGGATACTGAGTAAGGGGGAAATTGCGAAGTTCAAAACCGGGAGGAACTTGGCATGATGGTGGATAACAAAATTTTCCGGCGGAGTCTGTATGTCGATACGTGTGAAAATTTGGGGTTGCCGGGGGAGCATTGCGTGTCCGGCGCCCACGCACCTTAAATACGGCGGCAACACGACGAGCCTCGAGGTTGATGTCGGGGGTATTAAGCTGTTGCTCGACTGTGGCACCGGGATTCGCAATCTCGGCAAGCAGATGATGAAGCATGAGCAGGATCACTGCTACATCCTTCTGACCCATACCCATTGGGACCACATTAACGGCTTTCCATTTTTTGCGCCGGCCTTCGACAAGAACCGCCATTTCGAGATTATGGCCGGTCACTTGATGGACAAGGGCGGCATTCGCAACATTCTTGAAACGCAAATGGACAACCCCATGTTCCCGGTGCCGCTCGATGCCATGCAGGCGAAGCTGTCCTTTACTGATTTCAACGCCGGCGAAGATTTAGATCTGGGTCTTGGCGGCGCCAAAGTGAGCACCGCGCGTCTCAACCATCCCAACGATGCCACTGGCTACCGGGTCGATTACAACGGCCGCTCCATGTGCCTGATCACCGATACCGAGCATGTTGAAGGCAAGTTGGATGAAAATATACTGAACCTGATCGAAGGCGCCGATCTGGTCATCTACGACGCCACCTACACGGAAGAAGAATTTCCCTCGAAAGTCGGCTGGGGCCATTCAACTTGGAACGAGGGCATCAAGCTGTGCCAGGAAGCCGGTGCCAAGCGGTTGGGCATATTCCACCATGATCCCGAACATGACGATGTTTTTATGGACTCCATCGCCGAAGCAGCCGCCAAGGTTTGGGACGGCGCCTTCGTCATTCAGGAAAACATGGATTTTCGGGTAGAATAGAGCCCGTTGTTCCGGTGACTTATTAATTTTCGCTTACTTTTTGGCGTCCTTAGATTTGGGATCCGTGTCGGGTTTTTCCGGCCGCCGAAATTTTGGAATATTAACTTTGTTATAAATCGGCTGCCGACTTACTCGTATGATTATTCTGCGATTTGCCATTTGGTTGGCAGGAATAGGTTCGCCTGTTAAATCCCTGTTAGGTACTTTAGGTTGAGTGTGTGCATATCCGGTTGCTTGCATACGGTTGGAGGCGATCTTGTCATCCCCCGTTTCGCCAGCTGCCTCAAAATATCGGATGACTGTCGATGCGCGTCCTCCAGATAATTCCCAATTGGAAGGAAACTTTGGCGAATTGATGGGGTCATCATCAGTATGACCTTCAATCTTGAGATTGAATTGGGAATATATTGGGGAAGCTATTTCCTCGAACATCTGTTTTAAAACCGGAATAGCTTGGTCTTGTAACTCCGCAGAACCCGGTTTGAAAAATGCTCCACTATTTAATTCGAGAGTTATGCTACCTTGCGCATCTGTACCAACTGTTACCACTTCGTCGGCACCTTCGGAGGCAATAATTTCTGTTAAATTTTCCGACATTGTTTCTTGTTTTGTTTCTTTTGTTTCCTTCGCAATAGCTGAACTCATACCTTTTGCGACTTCATCCATCACGTCAAGATCAACTTTGGAGATGGAAAAGAATAATACGAAAAATGCCATCAACAACGTGATGGCATCAGCATATGTACCCATTATGTCATCGTCGTCGCCGGAAGCAGGTGGAGGGGGGGGCGGTGCCATTATTCTGTCTCTAACCGGGACATCAATCTTTCTTCATCTTATCGATATTGAAGTGAATAGCGGGATCAAGATAGCTGTTCATGCGATCTTGAATAGCGCGCGGACTTTTTTGGTCGGCTAGTAAGACTAGACCTTCAACAATGAGATAATTCCGAAAACGAACAATCTGCTCGCGCTGCTCTATTTTTGATGCGGCTGGCATAAATATTAATCGCGCAAATAGGACTCCATATAGCGTTGTGATCAACGCGACGGACAATGCGGGTCCTAAAGCTGCCGGATTGTCTAAATTACCTAGCATTATAACAAGACCAACGAGAGTACCTATCATACCAAAAGCCGGGCAAGCCCCACCGATCATTTTTAAAATATTGCATGGGGCCATATTTCGTCCAAAAGAGGATTCAACAGCGGTGCTTAACATTTCACGCACTTCTGATCCAGTGTAGCCGGCCACGACCATATCGATCCCGAATGTGAGGAAGCGATCGGCATTCTTGAGCTTCTTAGTTTCCGATTCTAATGCTGGTATGCCATTTTTTTGGACAGCATAGCCCCAACGAATTATCCTGCCAATCTCAGCTTTCAGGACATTTCTGTTTATTGGAGGAGCCGAATAAATGCTAATTATAGACTTATAAGCTAAAATTACGTACCGAGCTTCGTAGGAAATAAATGAGGCCGCCATCGCGCCACCTACGACCATTATGAAGCTGGGAACATCTACAAACATAAGAAAATTGTCCGTAGCTATGAAGATTGCTCCCAGGAATAGGCCTATACCAGCTATTATTCCACCAATAGTACCGAGTGACATCAAACCACCTTGCCAGTTTGCGTATTAGCGACACCAATTATAGCCTAAAATTGTATATAAAATAAGGTAAATAAATCGTTATTAAGAATAAAGTTTGGGGCGGTCCTCGAGCCACAGAGTTATTGCCAAAAGTGGTATTTTGACTCATGAATCAAGCGGCGACCAGATTGACCTCCGTCACCTCAACACCGTCTTTGAACTTTACTCCAGCGATCACCTTGGTCAAGTAGTCGAAGCCGCGTAATCATCTCCATTTCTTTTCCGCACCCTGCCCGAGTTTGAATACCATGTGCAGCATGCCGTCACGAGAGAGGCACCCTTTTGAGCGCCTGGTGCGGTGACGGATGGTTCCGAATGTCGGTTCTATGGGATTGCTGGTCCGAATGCTCTGCCAGTGCTGCGCCGGGAAGTCATCGAAAGCCATCATCTCGTCGCGGTCTTTCTGCAGGCAGATGGCAGCCTTTGGATATTTTAGCTCATACATTTTGATAAACAGGTCGAAGGCTTCCTCAGCATCTGCTTTTGTCTCCGCCTGCCAGATATCGTGCAGTGAACCTTTGGCTTTCGCCTGGCGGACTTGGGCAAGCAATTGAGAACGTTCATCGTCTTGTGCATCCAGCAGCGTTGCTGGCGGGTCCCGGGATAGACCTCCTCCAGCGCCGCCCAGAACCCCATGGCACCATCACCAATCGCCAACTCTGGCCCGTTCATACCGCGTGCTTTCAATTTTAATAGAACCCCGCGCCAGCTTTGCGTCGATTCCCGCATGCCGTCTTCAATGGTCAGAAAATGCTTTTCTCCGCGCTCATTAACACCAATGACAACCAAGGCGCACAGCTTCATTTGTCCGCCCCTCAGGCCGCTATAGACGCCGTCCGCCCAGACATAGACCCAACGGTCTTTATCCAGGGGACCATCACGCCAACTCCGGCACCCTTGCCCCCATATCTGCTTCAGACGCGACACCGTGCTGGCCGACAAACCCTTTGCTTCTGGGCCAACCAATACTTTCAACGCCTCATCCATCTCCCCACTTGATACGCCTTTCAAATACAGCCACGGCAATGCCGCTTCCAGAGACTTCGTCTTGCGGATATATGGCGGGACAAGGGCCGATCGGAACGTCACAGGTTCCCCGGTCCTTGAGCGAACTTATGGAATCCTGACCGTTACCGGCCCCAAGCCCGCCTGCAACTCGCGCCCCGGCAAATGACCATTGCGAACCACAACGGCATTGCCGTCATCGGTGCGTCGGTCCGAATTAGGCTCAGAAGTTCTTGAAGTTCTGCTTCCACAGCTTAATTGATCAATTGCTAAACACCCGATCTCAATAAAGCTTCCAGGGGATCGGAAATCGCATCTCGACCCGAAAATGCTAAAACGTTAGGGGCTGACCCAGATAACTACCTTAGATAACGTTTAACCCATTGTCTTATCGCCAATAATTGGGCTGACGGGTCACTGTTGTTAAAACGCCACTCGCACTCCTTCAAATATAGTCCGAATTGCG
>Ga0233427_10003326_pt1 | contig 14210 bp, 14 predicted proteins | sample SI_118_April2016_5_FD_179885 | JGI IMG/M metagenome (GOLD analysis project Ga0233427, IMG submission 179885) | Seawater microbial communities from Saanich Inlet, British Columbia, Canada - SI_118_April2016_100_MG | ecosystem: Environmental > Aquatic > Marine > Inlet | place: Canada: British...
GGCAGCTACCGTAGCTCCCATATCTCTGATAGCAAATCTAGCTAAAGCCTTGTATTTTGATTGTTCTTCAATAGCCAACGGTTTTGTTGGTCTAATAAGAACCATTGCAGCATCTCCCTTCTTCAAGAAATCAGGGTTCTCTTCTGTGACTTCACCAGTTCTTGGATCCATCTTAGCAAGTAATTTTTCAAATGTACAAGCAACTTGTGCTGTGTGACAGTGGAATACAGGAGTATAACCTTGTGTTATCACATTAGGGTGATCTAAGATCATAATTTGAGCTTTGAAAGCACGAGCGACTGTCGGTGGATCATCTTCAGGTCCCCCAACATCACCTTTTCTAATATCTTGGTGTGAAATACCTCTACAATTAAATCCGATATTGTCTCCAGGCACAGCCTGTGGAACTTCTGCGTGGTGCATTTCTACTGATTTAACTTCACCAACTTTACCACCAGTGTGGGCAGATGGTTTGAAAATTAATTTTGTACCTGCTTTGATAGTTCCAGATTCAACACGGCCTACTGGGACTGCTCCGATACCTGATATCTTATAAACATCTTGAATAGGTATTCGGATTTTTCCATCAGCTGCACCTGAAGGTGGATTGAGTTTGTCCAAGGCTTGCATCATGGTATCTCCATTCCACCATGATAATTCGCCTTTATCTTTAATATTATCTGCTTTCCAACCTGATGCAGGAATAATATTAACTTGTTCATCTCTAAAGCCGACCATACCTAACATACTTTTTACTTCCTTAACAACTTCATTAAATCGGTCTTCGCTGTATGCTGGTTTTGTAATATCCATTTTATTAACAGAAACAATCATCTGTTCAATACCCATAACCTTTGAGAGCCATAAATGTTCTTTAGTTTGTGCAGCAATACCGTCATCAGCAGCTACGACTAGAACTGCAGCATCTGCTTGCGAAGTTCCAGTAATCATATTCTTTACGAAATCTCTGTGTCCTGGTGCGTCTATGATCGTGAAATGTTTTGTATCAGTTTTGAATTCTTTGTGAGCAACATCAATTGTTACACCACGTTCTCTCTCTTCTTTGAGATTGTCCATTACGTAAGCTAATTCGAAACCCGATTTGCCACGTTCTTCAGCTTCTTTCCTGTATTTATCAATCAAGTGCTGTGAAATTGCACCGCCTTCCAAAAGTACTCTGCCTACTGTTGTTGACTTACCGTGGTCGACGTGACCGATGAATACTACATTCAAGTGTTGTTTTTGAGCCATTATTATTTCCCTCCATGGGATGGATGTGTCGGCAGGATAGGGGGTAAATAAAGGATTCCCCTCAAGTTGGGCTATATTGGGACTTTATTGTATCTATAAATAGGAGTTATTAGGTTATATTATATGCGTTTTGACATAAAGGGCAATCCGTCTTACGGTGAAGTTGATGTAGATTTAGGTCCTAATGAGACCATTTTAATTGAGCCTGGAGCGATGTCTAGGATGTCTTCTAATCTTGATTCAAGTTTTCAAAGGCAAGGTGGTTTTTTTTCAGCTATGTTTCGGAAGATGTTTGGCGGGGAAAGTTTTTTTCTAGGCAAATATTCACATCAAAACGGAGGGCAGTTAACTTTTGCACCTTCAGTTCCAGGGTCTGTTCAACATTATCAATTATCTAATAATAATATAAACATAATGGCTGGAGCTTTTTTAGCATGTACTCCTGGAGTAAATATCAAAGCTAAGTTTGGAGGTTTTAAAGCACTATTTTCAGGCGAGGGTGCTTTTTTACTTGAAGCGTCTGGTGAGGGTGATTTATTCTTTAATTCCTTTGGCGGTATTGTTGAGAAGGAAATTAATGGAGATTTCATAGTAGATACAGGACATGTAGTAGCCTTTGAGCCTTCTTTAAATTATAAGATTTCAGGTATGGGTAATTGGAAATCAACAATGTTATCAGGAGAGGGGCTTGTGATGACATTTAGTGGCACAGGTAAAATATATTTGCAAACACGCACTATTGATGGTATTGCGTCTTGGCTTACTCCGAGGTTAATATGAACATAAAGATAGATAGTGAAGGGGCTTTTGGTTCTGCAGTAGTTAAACTGGAACCTGGTGAAAAATTTGTGTCGGAAGCTGGAGCGATGTATCGGGCTTCTTCCAATATGGATATTGACGTAGAATCTCGTAAAAAACAAAATGAAGGAATGTGGGGTGCATTAAAGGCAGGAATAAAATCGATGTTCGCAGGTGAATCCTTCTTTTTATCCACATATAGAACTAATGATAATCAATCAGGAGAGGTAGGCTTGGCGCCAACACACCAAGGTGAAGTACGTAAGATAACCGTTGGAAGTGAAACTTGGATATGTTCTGGTGGAAGTTATTTGGGATCTTCGGGAGGTATTGAATTAGATACTCAATATCAAGGTCTTTTGAAGGGAGGATTTAGTGGTGAAGGTTTAGTTTTTGTCAAGGCTTCAGGTGAAGGTGAGTTATTAGTTAATGGTTTTGGCCGTATAAGTGAAGTTGATGTTAGAGATGGTATAACAATAGACAATGGACATTTGATAGCATTTACGGAAGGATTGGAATATACTATAGGAAAAGCAGGAGGGGGTTGGATATCCTCAATGATGTCTGGTGAGGGTTTAGTTATGAAATTTAGAGGTAATGGTAAGATTTTCGTTCAATCACATGATCCTGGAAGACTAGGTGGAGCCTTAGGTGCACTATTACCAGCGAGGGAGAATTAATGAAATACGACATAATTTCAGCTCCCTCATATTCACTTCTAGAAATGAGTCTTAATGAGGGTGAATCAGTGATCGTAGAGCCAGGTTCAATGGCTTGGATGGATACTACAGTTAAACCTAAGACTGAAATGAAGGGCGGGTTATTTTCAGGACTTAAACGAAGAATGGGTGGTGAGAGTTTCTTCCTTAATACTTATACTGCTGAAGGTGGTTCTGGAAAAATAGGTATTGCGCCAGGTTACTCTGGAGATATAGTTGTCAAAGAATTAAATGATGAAACTCTTTACATGGAAAGAGGTGCCTATCTTTGTCACCTTGGAAATATTGAAACGAGTGCAAGCTGGGAAGGTTTTATGGGTCAATTTGCTGAAGGTATGCTTGGTCTACGAGTAAGTGGTACTGGTCTTCTATTTTTCGGTTCTTATGGAGACATACAAGAAGTTGAAGTTAATGGTTCATACACTGTAGACAATGGATATGCAGTGGCTTGGGAGAGTTCTTTAGATTACAGTATAGCACGTTCTGGAAGATCGATACGCAGTTTTCTATTTTCGGATCAATTGATATGTAAATATCACGGTAATGGAAAATTATGGATACAAACTAGAAGTCCTAGAAATTTGGCAGCATGGGTTCATCCATTCAGGCCAGTCCGAAGTAAGAGCGATTAATTTAAGAATAATTTTCAGGTCTTGGCATTTCGGCCTTCAAACCTTTACGCTTTCTTATGTCTTCAGTAATTCCATCAAGTAATTCTCTTGGTAATGTTTCATAGCCTGCGAATTCAGTACTCCAAAGAGCCCTTCCGCCTGTTGCAGATCTAATTTCACTTGCAAATCCAAACATTTCCTTGACTGGAGCTTTTGCAGTAATAATTGCCATGTCACCTTCAGTTTCCATACCTGCGATTTCAGCTCTTCTTTGAGACATTTCGCCAGTAACAGATCCCATTAAATCTTGAGGGACATTAATGTAAACTTTTTGTTTAGGTTCTAATAAAGCTACACCAGCTGAAACTAATGCGCCATTTATTGCATTTCTAACTGCAGGTATAGTCTGTGCAGGCCCTCTGTGAATTGCATCTTCGTGAAGTTTAGCATCATTTAAGATTATTTTTACTCCCATCATCTTCTCATTAGCTCGTGGTCCTCTCTTCACAACTTCATTGAAGGCTTCAATTAATAATTCTCGGGTTTCAAACAAATTTTGAATACCTTTTGTTGCATCAATAAATACACATCCATTTTCTATACATAGAACACCTCTCCCATGAACTTTAGTCCAGCCCATGTCGATTAGTTGCCTAGCGACATCTTTTGCTTTTTTAATATTTCCAGAAGGAATAGTTCCGTCTACAATAGCTTCTCGAATGTCTTCTTCTAATGGTTCGACAGTAATATAGTATCGATTGTGTTTATTAGGTGATTTACCTTCAAAGTCTCCTGGTGACATCATAGCTACAGTTTCGCGATAAACAACAATAGGTGGTGATGTAGTAATTTCTACACCATGTTCATTTTTAATTCTATATTCAGTAATTTCCAAATGTAATTCTCCCATTCCTGACATTAAATGTTCTCCAGTTTCTAAATTACTATCAATTTGTATGGATGGGTCAGATTTAGCTACAGCGCGAAGAACTTCTACCAGTTTTGGTAAATCTTTGGTATGTTTTGCTTCGATTGCAGTAGTTACAACTGGGTCAGAATTATGAACAATTCGTTCAAATGGAGTCATATCTTTATCCGAGGAAATAGTAGATCCTGATTGTGCATCTCTTAATCCAGATACCGCAATAATATTTCCAGCAGTTACAATTTCAGTTGCAATACGGTCACCACCAACAAACATACCTACCGATTGTACTCTGTTCGCATTCGGCATTCCTGCAACGTACATCTGATCTCCTTTCTTAATGGATCCTGAAAATAATCGTCCGACTGCAATTTCTCCAGCATGCGGATCTAAAACAACCTTAGTTACCATAAATGCAGAGTCTCCATCTGCTTTAGCATTTACCATAGATTGACCAATCTCTTCTTCAGCTTCACCTCTCCAAATGTGTGGAATTCTATATTTCTGGGCAACATTTGCTGAAGGTAATTTTTCAACAATCATATCTAATAAAACTTCATGTAAAGGAGCGGCTTTAGCTAATTCTCTTTTCTGTTCCTTTTCCATGAATTCATAAATTTGTTTGAAATTAACCTTCTTTTTAGCCATGAATGGAAGTGAAGTAGCCCAATTATGATAAGCTGAACCAAAAGCTACAGTTCCAGCTTGAGCATCAACCATCCAGTCTTTCTTGAATTCATCTGGAACCATCCGGACTATTAATTTGTTAACTTCAGTAATTATTTTCCCGAATCTTTGCATCATGTCTTCGGGTGTAACTTGCAATTCTGCGATTAAACGATCAACTTTATTTATGAACAAAACAGGTTTAACTTTTTCTTTAAGGGCTTGTCTAATAACTGTTTCAGTTTGAGGCATAATACCTTCTACTGCACATACAACAATTATTACTCCATCCAGGGCTCGCATAGCTCTGGTAACGTCACCACCAAAGTCAACGTGTCCGGGAGTATCAATTAAATTAATTAGATAATCATTTCCTTTGTGTTCGTGAACCATGGACGCATTAGCAGCATTAATTGTAATACCTCTTGCAGACTCTTGTTCATCAAAATCTAACATGAGTTGTTTACCAGCCAAATCTTCAGACATCATTCCAGCTCCAAAAATTAGATTGTCAGAAAGTGTAGTCTTTCCGTGGTCAATATGTGCGGCAGTACCTATGTTTCTTATGTAGTCTAGCTTTGTGAATAAAGCGGTTGCACGCTTTATGTTGTCTTCTTTACGGCCCATTTTTAATCACTTTAGTTGTGTGCAGCTTCTGCTTGACGTTCCAATTCTTCTTTTTTGCCTACGGCATAAGAATCTGGATTGCCTTCAGATGCTAGCATTAGTTCTCGAGATAATGATTTCTCAATTGAACGTTGTTTTTTAGCAGATTGGAGTGCTCCAATACATAGATTTCTGATTGCACTATCCACTCTTCTTGTTGGAGAAACGTCAACTCCACTATAGACTCTAATTCCACCGTACCTGAGAGATACGACTGCAGCTCTTGGAGCTGAGTTTTCTAGAGCTTGAACCATTACTTGGGCAGGATTTGTTTTTTTCTTTGAATTTATAATATCGAAAGCATTCTTCATAACATTGTAAGCTTGGGCTTTCTTTCCAGTATATTTTTCAGATCTCATTAAATTATTTATGAATCTTTCAATAACTGTTAAATCTCTTCTTCCAAACCTTTTCTTAGAATGCCTACCACCAGTATGAGGTATTTGGAATGCATCCAAATTAATATATTTTTCAAGAGTTGTATCATCAATAACAACTTCAGTCAAATCCCATTTACCAAATAATGGAACAACTGGCATATCGGGTTCTGGAACCGGAGCCTCTTCTTCAACAGTTTTTTCTTCAACTTCTGACATAATTACCTAATTGGTTTTTCTTTTCTACCACGAACCATTTCTTTCAAAGATACATTGTTTACCTTTGCAACTCTATAACGAACACCAGATAAATCTCCATATGATCTTCCCATACGGCCACCAACACCTTCGATGACTACTTCATCGTGTTCATCTATGAAACTAATTGCTAAATTTCCTGGAGCTAATGCCGTAACTTGTCTTCCATTCTTAATTAATTGAACTCTTACACATTTACGTATTCCAGAATTAGGCTGTTTTGCTTCAACACCTACTTTTTCAACAACAATTCCTTTAGCTTGAGGGGCACCTTGTAGAGGGTCAGCTTTTTCTTTAAGCTTCATAACTCTCTTACGATAGTATCGGTCGTTCCATCTTTGCTGTTGGCGATTGTTACGTTGTTTTGTTGCGGTGTAAAGTCCTTTTGCCACTTGTGATTCTCCTTCCTGTAAAATCAGGGATGCTCGCACAAGCGGCCTGTATATATACTGTTCGTCATCCACAATGATATTTTTCCATAGATTCAATATAACAGAGGGTAAAACTTTTTGTTTAGCAACCTTGAAAGGGGTATAGGCCACCGTAGCTTAGCCCGGTTGAGCGGCTGACTTGTAATCAGCAGGCCGAGGGTTCAAATCCCTCCGGTGGCTCCAACATTTATTCTTATTTAGGGTTAGTCATAAGGTATTGTCTCGGAGTGGGATGGCAGAAGAATGTTGCGCAGTACATCAATAAAAAAAGATTCATGGAAGCCTGTAAAACTTCTGGCACGTCAACCCATAGATGGAACAGTAATAGGTTTATCCGGTAATCGAGATGGCGATATAGTCTCAGTTTTATCAGATACGAATATTGCCATATTTAATAATCGGGAATTAGTTGAAAAAATACCGCTGAATGGAGGTAAAGAGATACATTTAGTAGATTTTACTAATAGTCTTTTTATTAGAACTGTTAATAGTTTAATTTGTTATGATTTTTGGGGAAAATTGAACTGGAAATATGATAATTTAAGTAAGAATAGTATTTTTTGTATCAGTAAAAATGGTAGTTCCATTATTTTAGCTAATCAAAATAAAATATACTATCTTAATCAGTTTGGAGAAGTTGAACGAGAGATATCTTTATCGTCTCCAATACTTGAAATGTCTTTATCAGATGAGAAGCATTTAATTGTTTGTAACGAGGAGGGTTTGTATCAGGTTAAAGAAGATGATAATTTCTTTAAGCTTAGTGATAAAAAAGATTATTCTGAAATAGTTTGTTCTTCCGAATATTTCTTGGCAGTTTCCTCTAGTGGAATAATTGCATATTCCTATTCTGGGGCTGAATTGTGGAATAAGAAAGGCACCAATTTCAATCAGATTAAATTTTCAAATAAGGGATTAAAACATATATTTTTTGAAGAGTCTAACAATATAGTTTGTCAAGATAGGAATGGTAGCCAAATATGGACTTACCATTCAAGAGAAGATTTAGATGTTTCTACCGTAATTGAATCTGGTGAACTGATTGGGGTTTCTTCAAACAAAGTATTTCATATTTTGGATAGTGAAGGTGAGCAATGCTGGTCTTATCACGCCCGCGAAAAAATAATAAGTTTTATATTTTCTAATAATGGTGGTGATGCAATTCTTGCTTCAGAAGGCAAGATTCATTGGTTTCAAAATGAAGGATTTTTGCGTGTTCAATTAGATATAGTATTAAAGAATACACAGATATTATTTGATAAGGTTTCCATTTATGAAAAAAATCTAGTTAAAATTGCACAAGATATCCAAAATTCTAAATCATTAAAATCGGGTAATTTTAATTTATTAAAAGAATCATTTCAGTTGGCGGATGGGGCAAATCAGCAATTATCTTCTTTACACCAAAGACATGTTAGTTATTTAGATAATTTATCTTTATTTATGGATAAATTGGGTTTAATGGGTGCTCATACCGATGAAATGATTCCTCTTATTTATCCCTATTATTCGTTTCATAGAGATTTACATGATAAAACTAATTTAGATAAATCATTAAAGAGAGCAGAAAATCTTCTAAATAAATTAAAAAGGTTTGAAATTAAATCTAAAAAGAATTCGAATACTCAAAATACACTTATATCTTTAAAAGAATCTAAAAAAGGTATTTCTGAAGAGATTGTTAATTTATCTAATCTTTCTAAAAGTTATGATAATGATGTAATTTCTTTGGAATCAAAGGTTAAAGAGTTAGTAATAGATTGGTTAAGGTCTGGTAAATTAAATTCAGATCCTGATGTTTTTTTATCTATCTACCATAAAAGTTCAAACATACGGCTCTCAAAGATGGATTTAATTAATGATAGAATAGATAATCATATTGCATTTGTAGATTATAGTTCAGAGCAAAAACATTTAATTTTAGTGAGTTCTACTTTTTCTTCTAAGGATAAAATATCTCTTAATTTAGTATTGAAGAATAGTTCTAGTGAAAAGGTTAGTAATATTTTCTTACGTATTAAATTGGATGGGCCAGGCATTAGCCTTTCTGAGCCTCAATCTGGCGTTATTAGACTCAATCATTTAGAAGTTGGAGAAACAGTTTCTTCGATTTTCCAATTTAATCCAGTAAATAGAGTATTCACACGAGTTAGGATGGTTTTACAATACTCAGATAGTACTGGAAGAAAGCATACCATCAATTTGGGAGATATTGAAACTAATTTTCTAGGATGCTATGTAGATCCACTTGAAATTAAACCCGATGAGCACGATTCTTTACGGTTAAAATATAAAGATTATACTTCTCATTCTTCTATAAATATAGAAGGTTTATCAATTAAGAAAATCACTGAGATTTCAAAAAATATACCTGGTTTATTTTTGTGTAATTCTAAAATAGATGATACACGTTCGATTCTTTATCATTCGGGTAAAGACAATTTAGATGACTCTCCATATTTATCAATGATATTTGTAAGAACTGCTGGAGGTGAAGATTCAATGCGCAATGTTATTGAACTAATATGCCATTCTCAGAATAGTGATAAGTCATCAGAACTTAAAGAAGAGATACTCTCTTTTATAAAAGATAAATTCTTAGAGTCTAATGGGCGTTTGGTCTAATATTCTCGCCATCGATTTTTACAACCAGTACATTGATAGAACCTAGTAGTGGGTTCATCGGCAGCTCTCGTTTGCCTAAGATAATATGTAGCTTCGTTGTGTTTGCATTTTGGACAAATAATTTTTGTCTTTGGTAATGTTCCCTCTACTCCCTCTGTCACAACCATTTCTTTGTCTTCTCTCTCTCTACTAGTAATTTTTGGTTTACCTTTACTTTGACTGTGCCCACATCTTTTACACTTTAATTGCTCGCCATCAGGATACATTATAGCTTTACATTCTGGGCAAAATAACATTTTATATTTTCACATTTCCTATCATTTCAGTTGCCTGTTCGATGGTATTATTGTCTATACCAAAGACAATGCATATTATTGTTTGTGATTGTAATTGAGAAATATCAGGTCCATTATTGAAGTTTAGAGATTGCTTTTCAATGGTCCAAGTGTATGCTTTCACAAGTATTTCACTATTAATTCCATTTCCTAAAAAGAAATTAGAAGATTCAGTTACGTTCGCATCCCATTGATAAACATTAGCATAAACTCCATGATTTTCGATAAATTCCGTATTTAATATTTTACCTGTTCCAGGTTTTAGGTTTAGCCCCTCTAGCATAGTTTGAGATTCGACTTTTTCTATGACTATAGATTGTGTACTGATAGCTTTTGTATTTAGATTACTTAAATCAATTAAAGAAGATATAGAAATCACAGTCATTTTACCTGATTTACTATCAGATGCTTCATAACTAATACTTGATATTTTAAGATGGCCATTAAATTCTTTAGAATATTGGATATCAAAAGGACCATTCCATGCCGTTGGAAAATAAACTGAATCTGAAGAAACATAAGCTGGCTTATAGTCAACAGCATTAGGTCCTAGGAGTATAGTTCCAAGGAAAATTACTACAGATAAGCTGAATAAACGTTTGACCCATTTTCTACCACCTTGCTTTTCCCATCCTCCAACACGTAGTTCAGGTTCTTCCATAGGAACGTTATTTAGTCTTCAGTAATAAGGACTGCTTCAACAGGACAGACAGATTCACATGCTCTACAAATAATACACTCATCCTCACGAATCATGATTGCTTTTTTGTCTGATGCTGTAGAATTAGGAGTATCAATCCATTCAAAAACTTCTACAGGACATGCGTCAATACAAGCCCCATCAGCCACACAAAGATCAAAATCTACACCAACTACAGTGCCCCATATTCCTAGTTTATCAGTTCCGATTCCGGAATATGAGTCTTGATCCTTAGCCCAAATCTGAATAGGTTGACTTTCGCCATCATAAGTGTCTACTTTTTCAAATGTCTCTTGATAATCTTCGTCTATTGCCATTATTGTACCAGAGATTACCTGTCAACGGTGTTATTAATATTTTTTGCAATCCTGCCCAAATTAAATAAACACCCTTTGAAGGCTCACTATTCATGGGTGAAGTAGCCTTAAAATATCGAATTATGCCAGAATCTCCAGATTCAGACACAGATGCTATACTAGCAAAAATTGCCGAAGTCCTTCCAGAGGATGGTAACTTGAGTGCGCATGAAATCAAACCATTTGCTTTTGGTTTAAATGCCATTATGATTGCCATAATTGGTATTGACAGAGATGGTTTTGCCACAGAAGTAGAAGATGGGCTCAATAATGTCCCTCATGTTCAGACAGTAGTACTTGAAGAACAATCTTTAATTTAATTTTATTAAACAAAGATATATTATCGCTTTGCGTTAGGCCTCAATGGAAAGCAAAGCTCCACTGTCTTATCGGACAACAAAGCTCACCTTAGGGACTTTCCTTAGAATAATGTTCAGGCCAAGATACTTGGATAGATCTAAAATTCCAGTTGATGGTCCTTTGATAATAGCTGCCAATCACCTTTCACACATTGATCCAGCATTCATAATGACTGCAACTAAAAGACCCGTTTCTTACATGTCTAAGAAAGAGCATTTTGAAGGTGCAATTAGGCGTTTAGTATTCAAGCAAGTGGGTGTTATTCCAGTAGACAGAGGTTCAGGTGGTCTAGAAGGTATGGAAAGTGCAGTAGATGTTCTGAACAATGGTGGGGCGATTGGAATATTTCCAGAAGGTACTCGCTCACGTGACGGAGTAATGGGAGATGGAAAGACTGGTGTTGCTCGTCTTGCAGCTGCAACCGGTGCTGCAGTAGTTCCGGTGGCAATTCGTCAAACAGATGATGTTTGGCCAGTTACTAAAAAAATTCCTAGACCTTGGCGAAAGTTTTACTATAAATTTGGAGATCCTATGTATTTTGGTAAATCAGAAGTTAATCATGAGAATTTACGCGATTTTACAGATAAGGTCATGAATAACATATCTCAACTATCTACAGAGTGTGAAGAGTATTGGAAATCTAAGAAGTTGAGTGTTAGGTTAAAAAACTTCACTGAAAAAACAAAAACAGGTTTTAGGAATAGATTAGAATTATGGCGGGAAAATCGAAAAATACGTTTGATGTCTCGAGTAAAAAAATAGCTATTCTTTTTTAATTATTTTTTTATGTAAATCCTGTATACGTTTTTCATTAACATACAAATCATGAATTCCTAATCTTGATTGGCTTTGAAGCCATACATTGGTTTTTCCTTTTTCTTCAAATATTTTTATGGTAATATCATCGTAAAATCTGAAAAAAGGAGTAATGTCTACACTATGGATAAATCCTTCTTTTTCATTTACAATACTCATATTTGATTGATTTGTTATAATATTTTTGATCTTTTTTTGTATATCTGAAACATTGTCTTTTAATACAATTGATTCTAATCCATAACCACGATTATTTGTATCTGCAACTCTGGTACAATTTGTAGAAAGTGGACATTTTTCTGGAAAGTCTTCCATTATTTTGGTTGGTGCTAAAAAATATATGATATTAATCATAATAAAGTATCCAATTACAGAGACAATACTTAATCCAGCAACAATAAGATAAATTTCCATTATATTCGGTTTGAAGCTTCTAGCTTGACTTCTCCATTTTTTAATTTAAGTTTTATTTTATCTCCATTATTAACAGTTTGACAAGGATTAACATCAAAAGAATGTGCATATGGTATTCCAAGAAGACTGCATGCTGGAATAGTTTGCTGGTCTAAATCTGTATTAATTATTGCAATAGGGCCATTTCCATTGTAAAAAAGGCCTAAAAGCACATATGGTGCAACAGTGGATCCACTTCCTTTAGGAAAGATCAAAATTTTATTAGCCATGGATTGGCCATTCAGTGGATGCCCTTCTTCTTCTATTACTCCTGTATTTCTATTAACAAATCCTAAAAAGGTAATTGGCACATCAGTAACAAGGGCTTTTCCTTCTACATCCCATTCATTTTGAGATTTTAATCCCTTTCCATTAATTTCTAGATTGCCGATTTGTTTGGTTTTTTCAGATACCAAATGCTTTGCTATTTTCTTACTTTTGAATGGTCTTTGTTTTTTAGTCACTAATTTTGGATTAATGGCATGTTTGACACAATCAGATAGTTTCATGACTGAGGTATTAATTGAATTAAGACCTGATTTCAAATAGTGTTCAGCTTTCATAGAGTTTGTTAAGATATGTTTAACTTTTGAATGGTTGTAATGGACGACTTCAGGACATGTTTCTCGTAGAACAAGACCTCCTGCATTCTCTACAATCTTAATGTATCCTTTTTGGTTAGCTTTATCAAAATTATCAGATGAAGTAAATAACCACAAACGACCTTTAGGCATATGTTTTCCATTAAGTAACTCAGCCGTTCTCTCTACTTCTTCATATGAAGCTTGAGGGCATCCTATTGTGATTAAATCTACAGTTTCTTTAGGTGCCAATTCAGAATATCTTTTTTCTAAATCTGATTTAGTAAAGATAAGTTCAGCATTCAACTTCATATTCGTTGGATTTTCTGTAAAACCATCCACAAATAGCATGGGACTTCCATAGTTTGCTGCGGCAGCAGTCAAAGCTTTTCGACACTCGGAATTTAATGATTTAATTCCAAATATTAAAGGAATAGGTCCATATTCAATTTTCCATTTTGGTTGTATTTGCTTACCTATCCAGTCTCCTAAAATAGAGTAATCAACAGGTTCATTTAGTTCGCAATCTACAGTTACTTTTAGATTTGGAATACGGTTTTCATCGAATAAAAGACCATATTCTGGAGTGAATCCACATATTGCAGTTGCAATCGCAGATAAACCAGATTCTCGATTTGTTCTTAGTTTAGTATAAGAATTAGCAAAACAGACTGCATTCGATTCAGCCCATGAAGCATTTCCTTCGACATTAAGATTGTCATAAGGTGTGCAAGATAAAGATAAATTTATTCCTAGATTTTCATATGCATCTAATATAATTTGTTGTTTTTCTACGTAATCCTTCACAGGTATATCCATTTCTTCAAATTTGGTTCTATCACAACCAGCTGAGTTCAATGTGGTTTCAACTGCAGTTTTAGATTTCCCATCTGTAGTTAAATCCTTTAAAAACTGAATTAAACCCTCACCTCCAGTTAAAGGAGAAACTCCTGAAACATGAGCTGAGACAACAGGTACTAAATTTTCAGAACCTGCAGCTTCTCCTAAATCAATTAAAAGTCTAATAGCTTTTTGCTTTGTAGTCCCTTCTTTTCCTTCAAGAATTCGTTCTTGTTCAAGTGTTAATTTCATCAATCTAAATAGTCTTCCAATTTAACTTTCATTCCTGGTTTAGGCTTAGTAAAATCAGACCTATCACGTTCAAGAGATATTGTACAGTCAAATCCAACTTTCACAGTCTCTCTCGTTTCTGGATTCGAGCTTGGGTCTAATGAGGATCCTTTTACTCCCGTTTTTACTACAAGACCTTTGTTTCCTTGAA
>Ga0233427_10003327_pt1 | contig 14209 bp, 8 predicted proteins | sample SI_118_April2016_5_FD_179885 | JGI IMG/M metagenome (GOLD analysis project Ga0233427, IMG submission 179885) | Seawater microbial communities from Saanich Inlet, British Columbia, Canada - SI_118_April2016_100_MG | ecosystem: Environmental > Aquatic > Marine > Inlet | place: Canada: British...
AACAGCTTGGCGAAGAAGAAACTAAGAAAATATGTGCTGAAGTTATATCAAAACTTGGAGCAAGTTCAGTTAAAGATATGGGAAAAGTAATGGGTGAATTAAAAAAACTACATGCTGATGAAATTGATTTTGCAAAAGCAGGTCCACTAATTAAGGAACTATTGGGTAGTTAATGAAATACCCCAAAGAGTACTTGGATGAAATTAAAACGAGACTCAAAGTTTCAACAGTCGTATCAAAGTCAGTTGCTTTAAAGAAAAGAGGCAAAGAATACGTAGGTTTGTCTCCATTTAAAACTGAAAAAACTCCATCGTTTACAGTTAATGATGAAAAAGAATTTTATCATTGTTTTGCAACATCTGAACATGGAAATATTTTTGATTTTGTAATGAAAACACAAAATTTTAAATTTGGTGAGGCTGTTAAACACCTTGCTCAGCTAGCTGGTATGCAACCTTACATGTTTTCAAAACAAGACGAGGAAAGAGAAAAAAAATGGAAAGAATATTTATCAATTTATAGTCAGTATGTTGATTTTTATCACAGTGAGCTATTAAAAAATGAAGCCTATTCAAATGCTAGAGATTATTTAAAGAATAGATCGTTAGGCAGAGAAGAAGTTAAAAAATTCAAAATTGGCTACATAGAAAAAAACCCCAGTTTTTTTGATAAATTAAAAAATGAATTTAGTGAACAAGCTTTAGTAGAAAGTGGATTGTTTTACCTAGATGAAAAGAAAAAAATATATGTTGAAAGATTTAGAGGAAGATTAATTTTTCCAATAAATAATATTTCAGGACAGCCAATTGCTTTAGGTGGAAGAATAATAGAAAACTTAGATTACTTAGCAAAATATATTAATTCACCTGAAACAACTTTTTTTAAAAAAGGTTCAAATCTTTATAATTTAGATTTAGCAAGGAAATTATCTAATAAATTAGATCACATTTATTTAGTTGAAGGATACATGGATGTTGTTGGATTGAGTAAAAATGGAATAGAAAATGTAGTTGCTAACCTTGGAACTTCACTAACTGATAAACAAATTTTAACTTTAAATCAGTTCTTTGACGATATTATAATTTGTTTTGATGGTGATGAGAGTGGATATAAAGCTGCTCTTAGAGCTGCTGAAAATTCTATAAAAGAATTAAGACCTGAAAAACAAATATCCTTTTTATTTTTACCGGATAAAGAAGATCCTGATAGCTATGTTAATAAACATGGAAAAAACTACTTTGTAGATTTTACAAAACAAAGCAAGTTATCCATCCATCAATTTATTTTCAGTCATTACAAGAAACAAACTGAAAACAACCCATCTTCAATGGCAATATTTGAAAAAAAACTTAGATCAATAGCAAATACGATTAAAGATGATTTTATTAAAAAATATGTGCTTGAATATTTTTTGGAAAAAATTGCAGAGTTAACTCCTCACTCCAATCAAAATAAAAAAAAGTTTTATATAAAAAAAACAAAATCACTAGACTCAACTAAAAAATATTTTAATGAAAGCCAATCAATAACTGGTGTAGAGCTTAAAGAATTTTCTTTACTATATCTACTTCTAAATAATCTACCTCTTTTTCAAGCGAATATTCACTTAATTGAAAATATAAAGATGTTCACAGAAATAAATAAACAAATATTTAATTCCATTATTGAAAGACTAAAATCTGGTGAGCAAATTAGTATTGAAGATATAAATTTGGATAAACAACTATTGGATAAGATAAATAAATTTGCTCCAATTAAACATATTCTGAAAAATAAATCTGAAAATGATAATCAAGCAATAGAGTTACTTGATGATATTTCTAAAGATTTGTTTAATTACGATCTTGAGTTCAGAATCCAAGAACTAGAATCGAGGTTTTCAAAAGATATGAGCCAAACAACATTTAATGAGCTAAAAGACTTGAAAAAAGAGAGAAAAATCAACTAATCTCAATAAATTAGCAATGGATTTTTGTTTATTTGATATTATATAAGTCTTTCAAACTTATATTGCTGTGGAAAGAATAATTACTAAATCATTTGCTAGATTAATGGGTAGAGGAACCCACAGAGGGTTTATCACTTATGAAGAGTTAAATAAATCTCTTGGAAAAAGAAATCTATCTGATGAAAATTTATCTCAAGCGTTCATTCATATTTTAGATGAAGGTGTAACGTTAGTAGAAAAAAAATCCGATTTTAAAATTTTAAGAAAAAAAGACGGATCCTCCAAAGAAGAAGGTAAGACAATGGAGAAAAGTGATGATCCTATTAGAATGTATCTCCGAGAAATGGGTGGTGTTGAATTGCTTTCAAGAGAAGGTGAAATTGCAATTGCAAAAAGAATTGAAGCTGGAAAAGATGTAATGTTGATTGCTCTATCCCAAAGTCCGATGACTGCTCAACAGTTTTATGAATGGAATGATCAATTACAAAAAGATGAAATTTTAGTAAGAGAAATTATTGATATCGATACAAATTACATGGAAGATGAGTCAACTGGTCCTAGTGCTAAACAAAAAAATGCAGGTGAGACTGATAAAGATGAAAACTCTGGTGATAGTGATGATGATGACTTTAACCCAACTCTTGCTGCTATGGAGACTGAAATTAAACCTAAGGTGTTAAAAACAGTAAACACTTTAACAAAAGAATATACAAAATTAATCAAGTACCAAAAAGAAAAGTTAGATTGTGTTTTAAATTCACAAAATTTTTCTCCTGCCAAAGAAAAAGGATATCAAAAAATTGTAGATGAAATCTTAGAAAATATTAAATCACTTCAATTATCACCTTCAGTTTTAGAGGAGTTGGTTCAAAAGCACTATGTTGAAAATAAAAAAATTATATCTCTAGAAGGAAATCTTTTAAGATTAGCAATGGATAATAACATTCCAAGAAATGAGTTTATCAAGTTTTATATTGGAAATGAAATTAACCCAAATCTTAAAAAATTTTTAGATACTAACTTAATTTGGAAACAGTTTTTTGCAAAAAATAAGGAAGAGTTTAAAAATATTAGAGAAAGATTAATTGAGATCAGTCATAAGTTAGGAATTTCTGTTACTGACTTTAAAAAATTAGTTAGTAGAGTTCAAAAAGGTGAAAAAGAATCTAGGATAGCCAAAAAAGAAATGGTTGAAGCTAATTTAAGATTAGTGATATCAATTGCTAAAAAATATACAAATAGAGGTCTTCAGTTTTTAGATTTAATTCAAGAAGGAAACATCGGTTTGATGAAGGCTGTTGATAAATTTGAATATCGTAGAGGATACAAATTTTCTACATACGCTACATGGTGGATCAGACAAGCTATTACAAGATCAATTGCTGACCAAGCTAGAACTATAAGAATTCCAGTTCATATGATTGAGACAATCAATAAGATTGTAAGAACGCAAAGATTAATTTTAAGTGAATTTGGAAGAGAGGCAACACCTGAAGAATTAGCTCAAAAACTTAGAATGCCACTAGATAAAGTTAGAAAAGTATTAAAAATTTCTAAAGAGCCTGTGTCATTAGAAAAACCTGTTGGAGATGAAGAGGATAGTAGTTTAGGAGATTTTATTGAGGATACAAAAGCATTAGCTCCTTTAGAGCAAGCAATTAAATCTAACCTTGGAGAGGCAACAACTAAAATCTTATCCACTTTAACTCCAAGAGAAGAAAGAGTTTTGAGAATGAGATTTGGTGTTGGAATGAATACTGATCATACTTTAGAAGAGGTTGGTCTTCAGTTTTCTGTAACCAGAGAAAGAATTAGACAAATTGAGGCAAAAGCTCTTCGAAAACTAAAACATCCAAGCAGATCTAAACAATTAAAAAGTTTCTTAGAAAGTTAATTTTAATGGGCCGTTAGCTCAATAGTAGAGTACTGCATTGACATTGCAGGGGTAGTTGGAGCGTAACCAACACGGCCCACCATCATAAATTTAAATTTTAAATTTATTTATTAAAAATTTCTTCAGAACTTATTAGAGGTTCTACTTTTTCAATATTTTTAGTAACAACAAATAACCAAGCATCATTATTCTTATAGTTGTCTTTTTTATCTTTAGTGTGTGAGATTGAAATTTGTGAGCCAAACCACATTGTTAATATATAGGGTAAATTTATTGGTCTTACTCCAAATGGATCCTTTTCAGATGCTCCTTTTGGACCGTGTGCTTCTGTATACTCAAGAATTAGTATACCATTTCTTTTGATTTGATTTAACCATGTAGTTAATGCTTTTTTTGGGTTCCATGACTGATCTAAAGAATTTGAAAAAACAAAATCAAATTTTCCAATAAAATCCTTTTTTTCATCATGAAAGTCTAATTGTAAAGAATTTTCAAATGAATGTACTGTTTCTGATATATCTGTACCAATTGCCTCTATATCTGGAGATAGATCTCTTAAATAGTTTTGCTCAAAGCCATTTCTTGACCCATGACAAATACCAGTAATTAGCTTATTTGGGAACTTATCTAAAAGTATATTTCCCACTCTATTAAGAGTTTTTTTATCAGCAAATATTTTTTCTATTTTTCTTTTATTATGAAAAATTTGTACTTTTTTATATTCATCATAATCCTTATATTTGTACAAATAAAAATCAGGAATTGACTGAATTTTACTAATTTTATATCCAAAATAATTTAAAATTTTTTTTATTAATTCTTTAACAGAGTTCATCATTTAGTTTTTGACAAATATAAATTAGGATTTATTATGTATAGTTATCATATCCAACTTACTAGTTTAATAAAAGTATAATTAAGACTCAATTTCAAGGGCCTGCAGCTCAGTTGGTTAGTGCAGCACACTCAGAATATTGGTGGACTTGGTTAATTTTCCTTAGTTAGTAATACTTATTTCACTCAATCTTTCTCAGACATTCTAGTAGGTACTTGCTCGACAAAGTAAGCAGAAAAATAAATAAAAAAAGACCAAACTAGTAAAAAATAAGGGAGTTGGAGCATAACCAACACGGCCCACCATGTATATGTGCTAAAATAATAATATATTACTTACAATCATGACAATTAAAGGATTGTCATATTAGTGATTTTTTTTGTTCAGTTTAAAAAAATTGTTATTTTTAATATGACTTATAATTACATTAGATGCCCAATTATTACCATAAGGACTCCAGTGCCCATCACATGTCAAAAATAGTTTATCAGTTTGAGAAGGAAGGTATTCCAATAAATTTAGTACAGATACTCGTTGGCTAACTTTTTCTTGAACTGACTCAAAATAACTATACCAAAGTTGTTTTTTATAACTGTCTCTATCAGGCTCATTTTCCCATCTATTAATATCATTCTTTGAAGGAATAATGACAAATAAAACATCTCTGTCGTTTGCAGATTTTAAAATACCTTCATGCGCAGCAATTAAATTAGTTTGCTGGAGATGAGTAGCATCATAAAAATAGCTTTTTTTAATACCAAAACTTTTATTGTTGGTAGTTAATTTAGTATCATCTCTTGCTATAATTAATATAGTTCTTAGTACATTTGCAGACCACAAGTAATCCTTTATGATATTTTTTAAAATCTTGAATGAAGAACTAATTTGAAAATCATCTCGAGGAATTGCTGATGGAAAATAATATGGAATTAAGGGATCACCAACTTCATTGAAGTAAGGACGAAATCGTGTCTGATCAATATTTTTCCATATTTTAGCATCGTTATCATAAAAATCATTTGCTGGTAATACATATATAATTAAACCTTGGTGTGGTAGATGATTATAATTTTTATAAATCAAGTACTCTTGCAGTGGTCCAATACTACCACTTGCACCAAAGTTTAAGACCGGTACACCTAGCTCTTGTTCAATCAAATACTCAGAAGTTTCTACTTTTTCTACACCAAATCCCTCAGCGAAAGAGTCTCCCAGTAAAAATAATGAGCTATTAGGTAAGTTACTAAAACTATCATCTCTAGCTCCTATTTCATTAAATGACATAGTTATGTCGAAGCAATTATCAACACTTCTATAGGATGAGTTTGAGGAATGCCATGCACCCCATATTTCTCGCTCTGTTCTACCATATATTATGTCTGGAAAGTGTTTTTCACTTTCATATATCGATGGGGTTTGATTAACTAATAGTAGTTTGTACTTTGTTAAAATAAAACTTCCTAACTCAAAAGTGCAAATAATTACAGTTAATATGGTAGTTACCGCTTTAATCCAGCTCATAAAATTCTTTATAGTTTTCTTTTAATTCAACTTTTTGCTCGTCTTTTTATAGGTAAAAAAATAAAAAACATAACTAATTACTTAACTTAAAATGATATAGCATTCAGATTACGCTTCAAATTAAATAAAATATAGTTTTTTTGTAAAAAATTTCTGATGCTTAATGATGTTGCTTAAATATCATTAAGTTAGACAAGATTATCACCTATGATTTAAAATATTGAAATTTTAGATTAGAGTAGAATTTATATCATCTTGAGTTATATAGTAAATTAACCACTCAGAATAAGAAGGATTGGCTTTGATTTACTTAGTCTTTTAATATAAAATTAATATTAACAATAAACATTAATTTCGTGTGGAATGTAAGAGCTAAACACTGTATATCAACTTGGAAATTACTGAGGGCCTGTAGCTCAGTTGGTTAGAGCAGTACACTCATAATCTCTTATTCAACTTCAAACCATTTTTATCGATTAAATAAGTTAGCATTTACAAGCTTATTATCCAATTATTATAATATCTTTTTTTTATTAATTACATACCAACTATTTACCAACTAATTAAATGTTGATAGCCTTCTTTAATGGTAAGAAAATCAAAAACAAAAAAAACTAATTTCTTTATAAAATTTTGGTATGGAGATTTATCTCTACCCATGTCCTACTGGCTAGTAGGGGTAGTATTTGGGTTGGTGGTTGGTTTTTCAGTAGGGATGATAGCATATTCTATGGGTATGCCAGAAGCTGCAATTAATTTTCTTATACTTCCATGGGCAATTTATAGTACAGTTGGGATATGGCGATCTTCAGATAAGTATAAAGGATCTAAGTTTTGGGCTGTGTTAACTAAAATCTTAATTGTAATTGGTGTTATTAGTTATTTTTCAGGGTTAATAACTGCAACTACTTAATTACTTCCTCCAACTAAAATAAAAGGTGCCCAAAATATAGGGTGAGAGGTAGAGTTATTTTGTATCATAGAAATTTTTGATGATCTTAATGACTCAGATAAACTTAAATTATTATTTAAATTATCAAAAGTTTTTTCCATTAACTCAACTGTTGACTCATCTTCTACATACCAATGCGAAACCAATAAGCTTCTAGCACCGGCATAAAAGAATGAGCTTGTTAATCCCGACAGACCCTCTGCTGATGAACTGCCGTCACCAGATGCTGTATTACAAGCAGACAATATTACAAGTTCAGCATCTAATTTTAGATTTTTAATCTCAGATGATTTTAAAACACCATCATCATCAATGGTACCCTTAGCAGGTGGAGTAGTAATTAACCCTGGCTCATTAATGTTTGAAAGTTCATTGGCTACGATACCGTGTGTTGCAAATGAAAGCACACTGTACTTTTCAAGTTTTGAAGATTTTATACTTTTTTCAGTGAAATCTTCCTTCAAATAAATATCATTTTTATTGAAATATTTAGATATGCTTTTTAATTCACTAGCTGTTTTAGGTAGTTCTGCAAATTGCCTAATTTTATTTACATCAGCAATACCACCTCTTAAAAAAATTTTGCTTACATCTTTTTTTATATTTGAGATATTTTTTTTATTATTTTGAGATAATTTAGGATCACCAAAACCTGCAAAATATCCTTTAAACTTAATTTTTTTTAACTTTTTCAAAGCATGAAAGGAGCTAATTGAAGGGTAGTATGTAATGTTATGTTTTTTAATAAGCCAATTATTGTTATTTAATAAATTATCTTCAGGTATTTTATTAACCAATACTTCAAAAGGCATACTTAATAGTGATCCGTGTGGAACAATTATGATATCTTTTTTATCCTTTACATAATTTGTAAAAGGTTCGATTAACTCTTTATAAAGTTCGCTTGAAGATTTAAAGTCAAATTTTGAAATCTTTCCATTATCATAATTAATTGATTTCCTAATTTTCTTGATAAGAGAAGAGATTTTTTCTTCCTTGTGATACTTGTATAAAAATTTTGATTTATCTTTTGTAATTACACCATAATAAATGTTATTTGGATAATTTACATAATATAAGATAGCTTGTTCATCTTTAAGAGTATTTTGGACGTCACTAATATCTATGTTTTGATAAATAAAACTATCACCCTTTATTAGTTTACCTAAATTTAATTCATCTTTTAATTTTTCTATTTCACCTTTGGATTTTTTTAACTTAATTACTATTTCTTTCTTTTCTTGTTGATTAGAAGCATATTTTGGAATGTTTGAATAATCTTCAATTTTTTTTTCAAGTAGCCTTAATTTTGATTGTTTTACTTCATCCTCAAAGAAGTTTCGCTGCAACATCTTATTAGTATCTACAGTCACTTTTGTAGTTCTTAATATCTCTGTTAAATTGAAAACTGCATTTTCAATTGTATTAATAGTATTTTTTTCAAAATATTCTTTAAATTTTATATGCTCATCATTATTATTAATTCTTTCAGCAGCAACATATAGGAATGAATATATTTGTTGAAAATACTCATTAGGGTCTGCGTTAAAATTTTCTGTTAAATATCCTTTAGAGTAATCATCAATTATATTGTAAATATTAGTTAAATTTTGAAATTTTTTATCATAATTTTTTTTATAACCATTTACTAATGCTAAAGAGTCTAATAATTGCAAGTTACTTGGATGGTTAATTCCATGAAAATTTTTAGCAATTTTCAATCCGATATTTCCATAGGCTAACGCCTGATCATAATTTTCCAAGATAGTTTCTGTTTTACTTAATCCTGCATATAAATAAATTTGTGTTTTTTGAGATGAGAATTCTATTATTTCTAACGCCTGTTTGTAATATTCATTAGATTTTTTATAATCACCTGTCCAAAAGTAGATATCCCCAGCATTCATTGTAGAGGTAACTAAATTTCTTTTTTGATTAAATTTTTTCGCAAGTTTTAGAGAACTTAAGTAGTATTTTAAAGCATTTTTATTATCTTTTAATGCGCTATATTCAAAACCAAGATTATTTAACAACTCTAATTTAAGAATAGAATTTTCTCCAAAATTTGTATCAACAAAATTTATGAGTTCTAGATATCCATTAATCGCATTTTGATGATTTCCACTTTTTCCTATCTGATTGTAATAATTATTCATTGTTAAAACATAAGCATCTCTAAATCTAGTATCTGTCGGATCAATTAAATTTACAGCTTCAACAATCAATTCCTCTGATCTTTTATTATCTCCAAAATCAGAATACATAACGCTTAACGATCCTCTTGCATTTACTCTTTGACGAATAAAGCTTCTATTTGTTTTAGGTTCAAGTTTTAAAAATTCTTCTAATAGACTGATACCCTTTTTCAGATCAAATATGTAAACCACATTTGCATAAGTTATCATTTGAGTTAAACAGCTTGGATCCCTTATGTCTTTGACTTTTATACAATTATCATAACTTTCTTTAATGATTGGAAGAGCTTTATCAAATTCACTTTTTGAAGTGTATATGCCTGCTAAATTATCTCTTGTGATATAGTCATCCTTAATTAATTCTTTTAAATTAGATTTTTTTGTAATTTTTAAAATATTTAAATATATTTGTTCTGCATCATCTAAGAATTTAGTGTCACCAGTTGAGTCAAATTTAAGTGATGTAGCTAGTGCCATATCATTTAATATTAAAACCTCCCATCTAATTAATTTATTTGAAATTTCTTTAATATTTGGAAGCTGTTGTATATTTTTAATATAGGTTAAATTTTTCTTATGAGTATTAATTGATTCATCATATTTACTATTGTAATAGTAAGCAGTTGCCAAACTATGATTGAGTTTTAATTCACCAAAATTATCATCAGCATAATACGAACTTACATTAATACTTTTCTTAATTTCTATTAAAGTATCAAGTGCAAAATCATAATATCCTTGGTCATTATATTGATAATAAACATCAAATAGAACATCGAAATATTTTTTAGTTTTATTTCCATATCTATTGCCCATGTAATTAAGATGTTTGTTCTTATATTCATTAGCTTTTTTTAAATCTCCATAACGATTAAATAATCCTGCTAATATAGAATAGTTATAATTTAATAGATTGCCTTCATTATAAAGTTCAATACTTTCATAAATCTCTATATTTTTTTTATAATATTCAATTCCAGTTTTATAATCTCCAGCATCATTATAAAAATCTCCAACTCTTGAATGAGCGTCAGCTAAATTTTTTCTTCTTTGAAAATTATTATATTGCAGAGATTTTTCGAATTCATTTGATGGAACTTTATATAATTCTTTTTCAAGTTTTAAAGATTTTTTAGCAACCTCAAATGCCTCATCTATTCTTTTACAGTTATTTTTTAATATATTAACTTTTCTATTAAGTGAATATATTCTAAACAACTCAATTACACGTTTTCCAACATAAGATTTTTTAGGATTAAATTTTTCTTCTTGCTCTAAGCTTGTAAGTTTATTTTCTGCTAGAGCTTCCTCGCATTTACCAGAGTCGATCAATCTCACTTCTTTTTGAAATTCAGCAAATGAATTAAAAGGAGCAATCAAAAGAATAATTAGAATTAGCTTAAATTTAGGACTCATATATGTCTTTAATTATTGAAAAACGTAGCATAGATTAATAGTTATGAGAATTGCTAATCTTACTATTTGTGGTCTTGTAATTACTTTGTTAATTACAGTTTCATTAGCAGATGAAAAAAAATTAAAATTTAGAGGTAATAATAATTTTGAAAAATTAAAACCAATTGAAATTTCTATAAGTCCTGATTTATTAAACTTGGAAAAAGTAAAAAAACTAAAGAATAAATATAAAACTGCAAAAGAATTTGCAATTAAAACAGATCAAAATTTAAAAAAGAAAAAAAAGATAAAATTTAGAGGCAGTGCTAAAACTATTTATAAAAATTATGCTAACAGCGTTGTTTTCCTTTATAATCCAACCAAAGGAAAAGAAAGTTTAGGAGCAGGTTTTTTAGTTGATAAGTCAGGAGTAATTTTAACAAACTGGCATGTCACAAATGGAGCAAAAGAAATTTTCGTATGGCCACTACCTAAAGAAGGTGCGGTAGAAACTGAAGTTTTATTTAAAGATATTGATCCTTATTTTGGATCTGTATTAGCAGAAAATAAAGAACAAGATTTAGCTTTAGTAAAAGTTAGTGGTCTTACACCAAGTGCAAAAGTAGTTGAGCTTGGAAATAATGAAGATGTAAGTATTGGTGATACAGTTTATGCAATAGGACACCCCAATGGTTTGCCTTGGAGTTTTACACTTGGAACAGTTAGTCAAATTAGAAAAAATAAAAAATGGTCTTATGGAGAAGGAGATGAAGAAAAATCTGATCATTTAGCAACAGTAATTCAGACCCAAACACCAATTAGTCCTGGAAATTCGGGAGGACCTTTATTTGGTGACTCAGGAAAAATTGTAGGAATTAATACTTGGGGAGCAGATGGTCAAAATTTAAATTTTGCAGTAGCAGTTGATCATGCTAAAGAATTTATTAAAGCTAATCCAAGTATTACTAAGATTAACACTATAGATGCAGTAATTAAAAAAGATTATCCAAATGCAAGAACTGACGATTTCAATAAAAACGGTGTAATTGATACTTGGTATGTTGATAATGATAAGAATGGTAAAATTGATTTAGGATTTGTAGATGATGATGAAAACGGATTTGTTGAAGGCACACTTATAGATGAAGATGAAGATGGTATTTGGGAAATTTTTTTAATTGACACTGATGAAAATGGAAAAGCTGATCAAGCATATTTAGATAATGATGCTGATAAAAAACCAGATGTTCTTGCTCACGACTATAATGAAGACGGTAAGTGGGATAAATTTGAAGAGCTCTCTTAAGACTTAGGAAAGAATAAAAATTCTCCACCATTATGGCCCGTTCCATGAATTAAAGAATGGTTAGGGGTTTGATCAGCATTATTAATTACATAGTTTTGAACAGTTTGAAATAATTCTATAGATCTAATAACATCATTATTATCCCTGAGGGCTTTAATTAAAGGTTCAGCAAAAACAGAGTTACTTGAATTTCCTATGCCATCTGCAACAAATTCATTACCACCTGACGTCATAACCAATCTAGTTTTAAGTTTTTTAAATCGCTCAACAGCACTTACCGTTAGTTTTTCAACAGACTTATTCTCTCCACTACCCCTCATTAAAGAGCCTGAAAAACAGCTATCTACTACTAGCAAGATATGTTTTGCATCTGAGGAAGATATTAAGTCTTTAATATTATTGTTGCTCAACCATTTGGAGTCTTGTGTTGAACCAGCATCTGTTGGTAGCCAGTAACCTCTTTTTTGTTTTTTAATTAATTCACCATGTCCGGCATAATAAATCAATATATTATCATTTTTATCTCTATTTTGAGTAAATTTAATAATTGCATTTTCAGTTTCATCAGATTTTTCATCTATTAAAATAGTAGTTTTAAAGCCATATTTTTCTTTAAGTACTTTTTCTAAATCTTTAGCATCATTAACCGCGTTGTCTAAATCTTCTAATTTTTCATAGTTATTGTTTCCGATAATTAATGCATAATATTTTTCATCAGTGGTAAATTTCGCAAGTGTAGTTTTGCCTTCTGCTTCTTTTCCATTTTCCCACAAACCCTCATAGATTGCCCCATTGGCATAAATCATTTTACCTTGTCCATGTTCATAAGCATTTTCAAACTGACCAATGTATTTGTCACCATTTGAATATTTAATTGAACCTTGTCCATGTTCATCTCCATCTTTAAATTCTCCAACATATTTTGTTCCATCTGAATATATTATTGTGCCCATTCCTTCTGCAACATTTTCAATAAAATCTCCTTCATAAATGGTTCCACTTTCATAAATATATTTACCTTTTCCAGTTCTCCATCCATCTTTCCAGTCACCTTCATATTTATCTGCCCCAGACCAATTAAAGACACCATATCCTTTTTCCAAACCCCATACGAACGTTCCAATAAATTTATTGCCATTGCTATAAATGTATTCTCCTTTGCCATGCTTCATATTTTTGCTGTAAAATCCAATATATTTATCTCCATTCTCAAAAAGGTACTCACCTTTACCGTCCATCAAACCATTTATATAATTTCCAGAATATTTATCCCCATTCTCAAAGTAAAATTTACCATAACCATTAAGTTCATCATTTTCCCATTGACCTTCAGCAACACCACCATCGTTATATGTTAATTTACCTTTTCCATGAAACTGACCATCTTTAAATTGGCCCTCATATTTATCACCATTGGAATATGTGTAGGTTCCATATCCTTCTAGTTTATCCATTTTAAAATTACCCTCAGCAACATTACCATTTGCATATTTCCAAACTCCTTTACCATTAAGATAATCTTTTTTAAAAAAACCTTTTGCTTCAGTTCCATCAGTTTTAGAAAAATAACCTTCACCATCTAGAAAACCATCTAAAAAATTTCCTTCATAAAAATCACCATTCCAGTTTTTAAAAATTCCTCTTCCAACAAGTTTAAAATCTTTAAATTCTCCTTCAGAAATACTTCCATATTGATCAATATATTTTCCTAAACCATTTGGTGAGCCTTCTACAATTTGACCTTCATAAGAACTTCCATCTGACCAATTCCATTTTCCATGTCCAGTCTCAATACCTTCTTTAAATTCACCAATATATTTGTCACCTTTAGTATTTTCACTTGATCCATTTCCATTTAGCCAATCATTTTTAAATTCTCCTTCCCACCAAGATCCATCAAGCTCCTCTTGTCTGCCAAATCCATTTGCTAAATTATTTTTAAAACCTCCAACATAAATTCCTCCCCAAGCTTCTCTTAAAACACCTTGACCATGAAAACTTCCATTTTTCCATTCTCCTTTGTATTCATTTCTTGGAAAAATATATTCTCCGTAACAATCAGTCCAATTTACATAATTAGTTCCCTTACAATTAGGTAGCGATGTTTCAATTTTATATTTTTCAGGAATTTCTGTGTTGGCTTTGAAACATCGCTACCTAATT
>Ga0233427_10003330_pt1 | contig 14203 bp, 14 predicted proteins | sample SI_118_April2016_5_FD_179885 | JGI IMG/M metagenome (GOLD analysis project Ga0233427, IMG submission 179885) | Seawater microbial communities from Saanich Inlet, British Columbia, Canada - SI_118_April2016_100_MG | ecosystem: Environmental > Aquatic > Marine > Inlet | place: Canada: British...
ATGGCTAGCGAATAAATTATTTTCAATAACAAATAGCATTGGTGCTTTTTGAATCTTTGCTAAATTAAACGACTCATGAACCACACCCTCTTCTAATGCTCCATCACCAATGTACACAACTCCAATATCATCTGTTTTTTGCATTTTTGCAGCCATTGCAGCTCCAACAGCTAAAGCCACTGTACCAGCAACGATAGGAACTGAACCATAAAAACCATTTGGCTGATCATATAAATGCATAGACCCTCCCATACCTTTTGAAAACCCTGTCTCTTTTCCTAGCACTTCTGCAAATAATTTATAAAAATTTGGATTTAATGCCAGCAAATGAGAATGAGACCTGTGTGCGCCAAATACACGGTCAGTTTTTCTTAAATTCTGTGACACGCCAACAGCAATCGCCTCTTGACCAACTCCAAGATGTACTGGACCACCAATTAGATTATTTTTCTTACCTAATGCCAATTGCTGTTCAGTTTTTCTAATTAAAAGCATTGTACTTAACATTTGTTGCAATGTTTCAGTATCTTCATTGTCAATTGATATCGAATTATGAAATTTTTTGGGATTGGATAAATCTTTTAAATCATTTTTCATTTTTTTTATAATTCATTAGTTAAAATTGCAGAACAGTTTTCTTCAATTTGCTCAGGGTTTTTTATCCCAATAATAACAGAAGATATATTTTTTTGCATTAATACCCAATTTATTGAGTATTTTAACAAATTATTATTATTTTCAACTGCTTTAACCTTTAATTCTTCGACCCTACTTAATGCATTAATAAACTCAATACCTTTAAACAAAGGCAAATTAGAATTTTTATCTAATTTTCCAGTAAGTAGACCGTTTTCTAAAATGTTATAAGCAATTACTTTAATCTTATTCTTTGTACAAATATTTGAAACTTCACTATCTATCCCACCACTAAGCAAATTAACAGGTAACTGTACGTAGTCTACTTGAGAAGTACTACATGCTGCCCTCAATTGCTGTGCAGAAAAATTGGAACAACCAATTGACTTTATCTTTCCCTCATTTTGTATTTTCAATAACTCAATAAAAGTATCTTCAATTGGGGTATTGTTATCAGGCCAATGTACGAAAAATATTGGTAGACGCTCTAATCTAAGACGGCTCAGGCTACTCTCAACATCTCGTCTAATTGCAGCAGGTGAACTATCCTTTATTACAACACTTCTTACAGAGGGAGATTTTTTCCACAAAAGACCTCCTTTGGTTGCAATAACGACTTCGTGTCTACGATTTCCTAAGATTTTTGAAAGTCTCTCCTCAGATAAGCCTAGTCCGTACACACCTGCTGTATCAAAAAAATTCACACCAAGGTCTAGCGCTTTATATATAGCTTTTTTTATTTCACCCAAATCAACATCACCACTATCAGTACCACCTAGAGGCTCACATCCAAAACATATCGAGGATAAGTTTTTCATGGCTTAATATTTAACCTTGTTATATTTTTTATACCCATTATGCTAAACACTGTCTCTATAAGAATTCTAATATCGAGTAAAAAATTTTTTTCTTTAACATATTTAAGTCTTAGTGAATTTTTAATTGGTTCTATTTCAGCTGCATACTTTTCATCAACATTTTTACTACCTAAAACTTTATCCATATCTAGAAAATATAATGTAGCTAAGTCAGTTAATCCAGGCTTGACAGATAATATTAACTTTAACTCACCTGTGTATTGGTTTGTATAATAAATTACCTGTGGACGTGGTCCAACTAAAGACATATCGCCTTTAATTATATTAATAAATTGAGGCAGTTCATCTAACTTATATTTTCTTAAAAAGCGACCTATTGTGGTCAATCTAAAATCATTTAAAGCCGTAGAAGGACCACCAATATTTTCAGCATTTTGAACCATGGTTCTAAATTTATAAATCTTAAAATTTATATTGTTTTTTCCAGCTCTTATACCTTTGTAAAAAACTTCTCCAGATGAGGTTGTTTTGATAATAACAGATATCAAAATAAATATTGGGAATAGGACTATTAAAGACACAATCGCAACAATAATGTCAAATAATGTTTTCAATTATTAAATACCATTTAAATACTTTTAAAAAGTTTAAATCTATCTTTATTTTATATACCAATAATCTCTAACATTTTAGTATTGATCTTTTGTGCAGAGTTCAATTAGTTAGAGTATCTTTGCTAGTTTTTTGCTTAGCATGGTATAATTGAGGTTTTTCAGAACATATTCATATCCAATTTTACCCATTTTCAAACGTTCTTCTGGATTGAGTGCTTTGAGTTGCATAATAGCTTCTGCAATTAATTTTGGATTGTCAGCTTTTACCGATATGCCACATTCACAGTTTTTTGGATGTATTAGATGTATAATTGGTTTTGCGGCATACATGTATTGTGAAAGTTTGTTGGGTGAAGTGCCAAACTTGTAAAGTGGAAGGTCCTTAGCACCAACAAAACACACATCAAATTGTTTTAACATAGTTTGTACTTGGATATTTTTAATAGGATCAATAAAGATCACATTATTCAAAGTTTTAGCCATTTTAACCAAGTTTGATTTTTCTTTACCATCACCAACTAAAACAAAAGCAATTTCAGTTTCTTCCTTTAATATCTTCGCAGCTTCAATAAATGAACTTAGATTATTCGCTAAACCAAAGGTTCCTGTGTAACCAACAATAAATTTATCTTTTGGTAAGGCAGATACTACACTTTTATTTAATGGTTCTGCATTTTCAAGTTCGGTAGGATGAATGCCATTTGGAATCCACATAAATTTATCACGTATCATTCCGCGCTCGACCATATGTTCAACTGCGTAGGGCAAATTAGAAATAACTTTATCTGATTTTCTATAAGCAAAATCTTCGATCCATTGCAACAATCTCATAAACGGATGTTTGGGAGAATAGCCACCCATCTGTATGGGTGTTAGTGGCCAAATATCACGAACTTCAAAAAAAAGTTTTGCATGGTACTTTTTAGCTAATCGATATGCAGAAAGATAACCAATTAAAGATGGCGATGAATATATAATAACGTCTGGCTTCTCATTCAATTTATGACCAATCCCTAATAATTTAAAAGCAAAATAAAACCAATTTAAAATTCTTTTTTTATCATGAGCATGTTTGTATTTAATCACTGGAATCCTTAGAAATTGAAAATCTTCAAACTCTTCAAGTTCAGGGGCGGACGTAGCAAGTTCCTCATCTTTTGAAACATGAGACCATCTAGCTGAAACAAGAGAAACTTTGTAGCCTAAATGAGCAAGTTCTTTGCACAGATATCTATGTCTACCAATACCAGTATTAAGCAAAGAGCCGTATTGATTAATAATCCATATATTTTTTTTATTCATCGTAATTCAAATCTTATTAATTTTTCTTATATCATAAAATTCAATATTCAAATTTTTACAAAATTCTTCATCTGTTAAAGAGTCACCCACATAAATAGGTGAAATAAATTTTTTCGCATCTTTTAGATGATAAAAAGATTCAATGTTAGGTTTTGGTTCGTAAGAGGATGCAGTAACAATTTCTATCAAATCCTTTGGCCAAAAGAAATTAATTGAGCTAATCTTATTAATTTGTTGATGGGGCACTCCATTTGTGATTATTTTAATAATGAAGTTATTGCTCATTTTAGAAAGAAATTCCTTAAACCAAGGCAAAATATTTATACAGGAATCACATTGATAATTTCTCATTATAGACAATGATTTCTCTACTGAAAAAGATTCTGTAGGAAAAGAATTTTCTAATTTATTAAACAAATTATTTCGACCTTCCTTTAAGAAAGTTTTTTTTAAAAATTCGTAAATTATTTTTGGATTTACATTAACTGCTGTTTTTGAAATTTCACTATAAACTCTAAATAAAAATTCAGTTTCTAAATAAATAGTATTATCCAAATCAAATATTAATTGTCTGCTTTGTTTTGTTTGTTCAGCTAAATACTCAACTGTCATAGAATGCTTCTTGATAATATCTTATAAAAGAAATTCCTGAACTTTTTGGCACCTTTTTTAAATTAATACCTAAAGCTTGATCTACAGCTCTAACTGGTAAATTTATACCTAAACCTAATGCAGCAACACTTGTTCCCTGTATTCTAGGGTTGGACTCAAGCAAAAGATACTTTCCTACAGCTGATTTTTTAATTTGAAAACCGATTGGTCCTTTTAAACCAGGTATACTTGAAACGATTTTATTTATATAATTAAAAACTTCTTTATCATTTATAAAATTTCCAGAAGTTGATATTCCACTATTAATAGTAGTTCTAGTCCTGATCAAACAATCCAAAAGAACACCATCTTCAACTATTGTGTCAATCGTTAACTCGTTGCCTGGTAAATACTCACTAACTAGAATTGGTGGCATCTCTTTTTCTCCTATCGAAGTAATCACTTCTTCCAATGTTGAAAAAATTGAAGTTGGTTTTTGATTAAACAACAGATCAAATCTGTCAGCATTTCCATCGAGTACTCTAACGCCTCGACTACCGTTTCCAATACAAGGTTTTATAACAACAGGTACTTTTCCGTAACCTAATTTAATAGCTGCTTCTTTAAGTTGATCTTTATTTTTTGCAATAACAAATTTTGGAACATCAACTTTGATATTTTTTAAATGTTGATAAAGCAAACACTTATTATTCGCTAAAAAAAGAGCATCTTCATCTGATACAATTACTTTGATACCTTTTTCTAAGAATTTTTTTTTGTGGGTACTTAGCTTAAATAGTTCTTTTGTCACCAAAGGTAAAAGAACATAAATTTTTTTTTTATCACATAAATCTAACAATGTTGCTATAAAATTTTTACTATTTGCCATTGGTAATTGATGAAAAGTACAGTCAGTAGACATATATCGTCCAGAAGCATTAGGGTTAGCATCTGCAATATGTAAATTAATTTTAGGATTCTTTTTTAAGGCTTGAATAATTCCTGGACCACCTGGAGATCCTGCTCCAGTCATTAACACATTTATTTTATTACCCAACGTACAACCTCAAAACTCTCAGCAAACTTTGAACCTATTTGAACACCTCTTGTTTTAGCAAGTGAAAATATAAAATCTTCACTCATGTAATTCTTTTTTGCTTGTGATTTATACTCTTTTAGAGCATTACACTTTTGCTGAATATGTTTTTCTTCAAGAGTTACAAATGATGTCGTATTAAAGGTTAGATTATTCCATATCAATTCGTATCCAAGAACAGTACTGCCTTTAAATGCTCTTAATCCTTCTTGGGCTATTGTTGCATGATCTTGATGAATATCATGTAAAGATGGCATTAAAACTAAATCTGGATTTAATTTTTTTCGATGAGTCATCAAATCTTCAAGTATCTCTTGTCTAGAATAATTTAACTTTCTAACTTGATAATTATAAACGAATACATTTTTACTAGGTATACCAAGTTTATTTGTAGCATTAATTACCTCTGTTTTTAAAATATCTTTTGGTAGTTCATTTGGAACAGACTCTTCAGCAGTAGAAAAAGCAAAATAATAAATATTTGCACCCAGTTCTACAAGTTTAGCAATTGTCCCTCCTGCACCAAGCTCACCATCGTCTGTGTGTGGTGCTAAAACATATACGTTTTTATACTTACTGAGCATTTAATAATTTACATAAAATTTATACTTTATGAAAGTGTTTTATTAAAAAAATCTAAGTTACCTTTTTTAATTTTTGAAAAATTTAACATAACGTATATTGGTACATACAAGCAATCTAAGATTAATTTAATTTTTTTTGGGTAACGTATTAATATTCTAAGTATATTATATATTACTCGACCAAACATACTCCAGGTGTAAATTAATATATTTTTATATGTCATTTCAAATCTTTTTAAAAAAATATACATATCATATACTTCAGACATATAAATTAGTTCTTTTATTGGCATTCTTCCATCATGTGTTGCGACATCGATATATTTTGCTTTAGGCGTAACAAAAAGTGATTTTTTATTCTCTTTATAAATTGAATATGAAAAATCCAAATATTCATTCCAAGAATATTTCATAAATTGATTATCAAAATGAAACTTTGTAAAAACTTTTTTAGAAAAAACTCCTGCACAAGTTGAAACCCATTCACTTTGAATTATTGAGTCAAAACTAGTAGGTATAGGATTTGTAATACAAAGTGAAGGAAGAACTCTTGATTTGGCCTCCTCATAATAGCTTGATATCATAAAAAATTTTACAAATTTATCTAGCAAACTATATATAAAACTATTTTTCATTTCTTGATAAGCTTTATTTACCAACTTATTATATCCATGAACACCTAAAGAATCAGGATACTCAAGGAAAACTTTTTCAATCTCTTCATAATAATTTGCGTCTAGCAGAACATCATCATCTAGAAACGCTACAAGATCACCTTTAACTTTTGAGGCTCCTAAATTTCTAGCTATAGCTCCGCTATTTATTGGATTTTTAAAACAATAAATTGATATGTTTTGTAGCTTGAATTGTTCTTCAAATATATTAACTACTTTTTTTGCATATGAATTATCTGAATTATCAATAACTAAAATTTCAAAAGGTTTTTTTGTTTGTGTTAATAAAGAAGACAAACAATTATTAAGATGTTCTTCTCTATTGAATGTTGGAATAATAACTGAAATTCTCAAAATTTTTTTTCTTACTAAAATTTTATTTTTATAATTAATATAAACAATATTAGATTTTTAAATACAATCAAAATATAAAATATGTTATTATGAAAATGATATAAAAGTATTATGAAATTAATCAAAAATCTTGTTTTAATTCTCATATCCACTGCTTTCAGTTTAATTATTGTGGAAATTGTATTACGTATTTTTACTAATTATCCAAGATTTCCAGATACAACAAATATGGTTCAAGATTCTAATTTTGGATTTAAAATGAATAATGATTTAAAGGATATTGACGAACTAGGCTTTCGCAATGTTGACGGAAAGTATAAAATGTTGACGGAAAGTATAATAAGTACCAAATTGCTGCAATTGGAGATTCTCACACATATGGTTTTGGTGTAACTAACAAAGACGCTTGGCCCAATCAACTTGAAGAGATTATAGATTTGCCCATATATAATTATGGAAATAGTGGTAATGGTATTTATTCTTACCATTTTTTAGCGAAGGATGTTCTTGCTAAAAATAAAAAAATAATTTTAGGTTTATATTTACCAAACGATTTTGCTTACAAAGATTATGCTTGTTTAATAGATTTTAATAACTCATTTTGGAAGAAAGAAGTTAATAGACTTAAGCTAAATCCTCCATTGAGATGTGATAGTTTAAAAAATGTTAATACAAAAATGGATTTTGTTAGGCTAGCTATTATGAAATCTGCTGTGCTCTCTATAACTTATGAGCTTGTTTGGAGACCTATTAAAATAAATAAAAATAAAAATAAAAATTATATTGAAATCCATGAACGTTTTTTGCCTATAGAAACTGAACTTTTAGAAGGTTTTATGAAATTAACTGATTTGGAAAACCCAAAAATTTCTTTAGTATTTTCTGATTTTAAGAAAATAGTAAAAGATTGGAAACAATCATCAGACGAGGGTTCTATCGGAATAATTTTAATTCCATCAACACAAGCTGTATATCTAAATGCATTAGAAAAATTAAATATTAAACTAAATAGTAAATCTAAAATTAAATTTTATACTCAAAATGAATTATTACTTGAAAAACTAGTGCTAAATTTTCTTCAAAAACTTAACATACCTGCATTATCAGTTAAAAGAAACTTAGTGGAAGATTTTATTAGAAATCTTCCTTCGGAAAGCACACTGCAATTTTACCCAGATAACAGTCATCCTGTTGAAGCTGGTCATCGAGCTTATGCAAAAACAGCTAAAGAAATTTATTTAAAAATGAAAGAGATGAGTAAATAATCATATTTTTTTTTCATTTTCGTCTATCATTAATAATATTGGATTTTTAGGCATGACCCAAAAATGAAATAACAACACAGTTGTTATAGTTCCTACAAACGACCACAAAATAACACTTAAATAAATTATTGAAACAACATACTTACTATTGTTTTGACTTTTTAGAATTGCTGAGAATCCAAGTAAAAGATTCAATAAATAAAGAAAAATACCTACAAAACCAGTATCAACCATTAATGCAACTACACCTGAACCTTGATAAGATTTAGTACTTGATAAGTTAAGTCCCTTCAATTTTTTATATTTTCTCATTTGCTGTAACGGTTCAATTAATTCATATCGTGACATATACCAACCGTAGCCAAATAATGCATGAAAACGATCTTCTGTTATAAAATCAAAAGCTACTTTCGGTATTAATGATCTTCCTTGTCCTTTTTCTTGAACTAAATTTTTTGGCACTACAAAATTTAATTCAGAGTCTATAGGTAGAAAATCTTGTATCTGTCTATTTCCGTCATCATAATTAACAGCCCAAAATTGATAACCAGCTAGAAAAGAAACAATTAAAAAAAATTGAAATATACCTCTTTTATTTTTCTGTAATAATTGAAATAAAAAATTTAACGCTAAATAACCTAAAATAGCAAAAATACCAGCTCTTGAATCATAATATACATAAGTAGATGTTGCTATGATAAAACTTAAAAGGATAAATAAATTTATACCTTTAATATTATCACCTGAATTTTTATTTTTTTGATTAAGAATAATTATTAAAGCTATTGCATAAATAGCAGTTGGAAATGTTGCTACTGAACTTCCAGAAATATGAAGAAATTGAAGTTCACCAAATTTACTCTTCCCTGTTAATAATTCATAAATATAACCAGATAAAAAATAAAGTAGAAAATATATAGCAGCTGAATAAAGAACAATCTGAGCAACATAGTTAGGGTCTATAGGCGTCTTATAATTTGAGAACACCAAAAAGGTTAAACCCACTATAATAAAAAAAATTACCCAACGAAACATTCTTGGATCCTCCAACCATATACCTCCTCTAAAAGATTGAAACAAAAAATAAATTGTTAAAAGAATGAAAGCTTTTTCATGCAAATTATAACTCTTTTTTTCAATTCTTTCGGCTACTACGGTGGTTACCATAATTTTTCTTAATAATAGACCAATTAAAAGCATTATTACCCAGTACTCATCAACAATAGGATAACCTGAAATTTTTATTCCTGTTCCAATAATAATTGAGGCTAAAAATAATTTTAGAAAATTATCAGGGTTTTTCAAAACCATGAAAGCAAAAACAACTCCAATAAAAAAATATATTAAATTAAATAGCAAGTTATTTCTTTCTTTATTACAATAGGCAAAAACATTTTTATATCTAAATTATTATAAAATGAAGTCTAAAAATGATTTTAAATACAATTGAAAGACGAAAGTTATTTTACGATACTTTGAACTCTAAAGTCTAGATACTTCTTAAAAATACACAAACTTATGACTAAAGAACAATTAGAATATAGTTGAAAACTTAATTAAACGACATGTGGAGAGTAGAGTTTAAATCTTAATTTAAATTTATCACTCCAATAGAGGCGGTATTCTCCATAAATAAATATAATTTATCATCTTTAACACTTAGATCTCTAATTCTTTCAAACACTTTTACTTGTTTTAAATTTATAATTTTTTTTTCATTATTTAACTCAAAAAAGTAAAGAGATTTAGATTCATCTCTATAATGGCCAAGAGAGCCTAGAACATATTTATTTTTTCCAATTTTTACAATTTCCGAAATACCGATAGAAGGAACAAATGATAATAGAGGTTCGATAAAACCATGCTCAGAATGTGACTTGTAAAGTGGGTATTTTTCATATTTTTTTTCTCTATTTTTAACACTTGGATAGTGCTCCCCCGCGGAAGATATCGCCCAACCATAATTTTGTAATTTATCTTCATTTATTTTATTAACTTCAATTAAATTAATTTCATCACCACCCGTTGGTCCGTGTTCAGTTTCTAATATAAAATTATTTTCTTTATCAAAATATAAACCTTGAGGGTTTCTATGACCCATTGAAACAATTTCATATTCACCATTCTTGACATTAATTTTAATTATTTTTCCATTTACACTTTTATTATCTTGGCCAAGATTCCTACTTCTATAATCACCGATTGATAATAAAATATGATTATCATCAAAAGAAATTATCTTGCCTCCAGATTGATGAGCAACAAACTCTCTATCAATATTATTTACTGAATGAATACATTCTTTAGGTGAAAATAATTTTCTAAATTTAATATTTTCATAATTTATATCTCCATAGATAACACTTGTATTCCAACAATCTTCTTTGATTTCTTCTGTATAAGAAATGAAAACTTGATTTTTAAAAATGTATACATCTTTTAATGAAAACCATCTATTTTTTTTAAATTGGTTTAAACCTATAAACTCATTAATATTATTTTTTATTTGTTGAAAATTTTCTTCATCGTCAGTTAGGTTTTTTCTAAATACCAAAACACCACGAGCAGATAAAATGAATATATTATTTTCAAAAAAATCAATATAACCACTTCCAGGCAATTCAAGATTAATCCCAGCATGAAATCCTGAATTCAAAAGATATTTTTTTAAAATTTTACTATTCGATAATTTAATACTACTCTCAGTTATTTCTATATCACTTGCACTTTCTTTTTTTTTTAATTCTTTCTTTAACTGGTATGACCAATGTTTATGAGGAAAAATATATTTTTTTATTATGTCTCTTTGTTCATCGCTTAATAACGATTTTAAACTATTAAATTTATTAGTGTCCATTATTGAACTTATAAAAAAATAACTAATTACAATAATTATACTTATTAGAAGTATTGATGTTTTAATATTTAACTTTTTAATCATTTTATAAAAATATTTTTTTTCTAATCATTATTATTTTTTATAAAATTAAACAAATATTTTGCTTTATTTGAAAATGAGTCATTCCCATTAATATCAAAAATATTGATTTTTGAAGAGTGAATTATTTTTATAATTAAATTTTCATTAGTCAACATGCGATTAAACAGATTTTCTGTGTTGTCAAAATCATTTTTTCTAAAACGAAAATATCCTTTTTTATGGTCTTTTATTATATTTCTCAAAGCAAGATCTTTATCAATTCTAATATGAACTATATGATTTAAATTTGACAAGAACTTTCCGTCAACACAAAAAAGAATTTCTTTCAATGATAACTTATTCATTTTATCAAACATAGTAAGAAGATGAAAGATACCTTCTGACAAAAAAATGTCTGTTTTTTTATTTATTATGTTATTTTTGATAAAAATTCTTTTAAAAAGTGTTTTAAAAATATCAATTTGTAAATTATCTAAAGGTATTAATTTATAAAGAATTTTAATTAAAAAGTATAAAAGTTTAGTTGAATATAAAGGGTTTTTTAAAATAAAAAGACTAACTATAAAATATCTTTTTAAAGTTGGTTCTTTGTCAAAATCTAAAAAATTTTTTACTACAAAACCATCGCTAATTAATTTTTTTGACACATCATTAATCAAAGTAGTTTTTCCAGAACCCCATATACCTATAAATTCATAACAATTTGTTCGATCATTCATTCTATTTATTTATTATTTTCATCATTGTTGACTTGATTTTAGAATTTAGTAGAGCCTTATAATATGGAAAAAATTTAATAAATTGAAGATAAGATGGCTTAGAAATTTTTATTTTTTTCAAATTTTTGATAGAATTTTCAATTTCTTTTTCAGATCTAGGAAAACAATAATTTATATAATTCCAAGACTCGACTTCATTGTCTGCTGAATGAACTATACTTGGAGAAATATTTCTATCAAATTTTTTTCTAATTTTCTCTTTTAATGAAGAAAATCTATTTAAATTAGTTTTATGATTATCTAAAATAACTAGTGCATAAGCTGGTTCAAAATTATTTGTATTGTCTTTATATAATTGATCTTTCCATGTTCCTCCTCTTAAATGTTTAATTGCATTACTTCTAACATCGTCTTTTAAATGTGTTTCAATTACAATTTTAAAACCTTCTTTTTTAATTAATTCTTTAATTTGATCTAACAAATTATTTTTTATTGATAATTCTCTTAAAATAAAAACTGAAATTGAGTCATAACTTTTTTTAGATAAGGTAAAATTTTTTTGTCTTACCCATTCATTCCATTGTGCAAATTTAGCTAATGTATCAATTTCAGGTTTCCATCCCTCCTTATCTAAATAATCTTCCATTTCTTCCATAGTAGAACCAACATTGATTTTTAGTTCATTTGATAAATTTTGGATTTCAAACAAATATTTATTATTAGGTATTTTTATAGATTCTATACCTGCGGTAGTTGATATTATTCCTGCATTAATTCCTTTGTGATAAATAGAATGGTAAATTAAACTAAGTAATGCCTCTTTTTTAGCGGGTATAAATGATCCAGCAGGTCCAGGAATAGAAGTTTCTAAAATCTTTTTAGATAATCTTGGTAAAAAATATGAAACTCCACTATACGATGGAGCTGACTCATTCCAAATATCAATTTTTATATTTCCTGGATTTTGAATTAAATAATTTTTTAATTTTTCTTCATCATCATTCTACACTAAAATATCAAGATCACTTCCCTTTGTATATAATTCTGGTAATTTTTGATAAAATCTCATAATTACGTAATTAATTCTATTTTCTCTCAAATAATTAAGCATTCCCTGGATTCCTATTTCATTTGAAAAATAAAAATCATTGCCTGAACGTTTTTGTAAAGTTTTTAGATGCAACCATACTCTGGAATTATTTATTGTTTTTAATTTAACAATGCCTTTTATCTTTAAATGTCCCAAAAAAACTCTTCTTAAAACTCCAATAAATATAATTGGCCAATATTTCGGAATATTCAAAGCAACTAAAACATTTTGACTATCAAGTGGGTAGCCAACAGCTGTTCCTTTAACAGCTTCATTATCTAAAAAAACAAGATTACTTCGTCCTCTACTTATTTCTTGAACATCCAAATATTTTCTAACAAATTTTTCATATGATCTTCCGATCAATTCTTTTGGTGTTTTGCTATATATGCAAAATTTTTCATCTTGAATATTTAAGTCAATTGGTAAATTTTTATCACAATAACCAAACATTACAATTCGACCACTTCTTAATATATCTTTTAAATTATTCATTTCTTTTCAATTACTATTATTTTTCCATATTTACTCCAATATTTGTCAATCAAAATATTAGAAATTGAGTGAAAAATCACTGATTGAATATCGGGGATATTCTTTAATAGATTGTCATAATTATAAATCCACTGATCTTTATAAAAACTTTTTTTATCTGTATGTTGTTCGAAAATAATTACCTTTTTTTTCGAGACTCTGAACATCTCGTCTATAGTTTTCTTGATATCATTGTTGCCTATATACATTAAAACGGCATGACAAAAAACAACATCAAACTTTTTACTATTATATGATGAAAGATCTTTAGCGTTATTATATTTTAATCTTATATTTTTTATATTTTCTTTTTTCATTATATTTATACCATCATTCAAAGCTTTTTTATTAATATCAATACCTTCGAATATAACTCCAGGCATTTTCTTATTAAGAATTCTAAGGTTTATTCCATTGGCACAACCTATTTCTAAAATAGATTTAATTGATTTTTTTTGACTTATCTTTTCTGCTAAAAGTTCTCTATGTGGATGTATTTCATTATCTAAGTCCAAATAACCTTCACGCCAATCTGGATAAAAAAAAGATCTATACTTCCAGAGAAATTCATCTAACTTATAACCAATTAAAAAATCAAAAAATCTTTTAATTTTTCTCAAAAAACTTTTAATATCTAATTTAGATATAGAAATTAATGAACTATTTTTATCTCCAAATAAATCCAATAATACATATATTAACCCTGCAATTATTATAGTTGTAAATAATGGTATTATATCATCTCCAAACCAAGCAATACCTTGCCAAAGCACAACCCCCATAACTAAAGATCTTAGTAAAATTTTTACACTTTCTCTAAAAGGAAAACTCCACTTTAAATTTTTTTGACTCATAATGTAAACAATTGTAGCAAGAACAGAGGTTGAAATAAAACCTGATAATGCAGCACCTAAAATTCCAATTTTAGGAATAAATAATAAATTTAATAAAATATTTATTCCTGTTACGATAGTCATCAATATGG
>Ga0233427_10003332_pt1 | contig 14195 bp, 8 predicted proteins | sample SI_118_April2016_5_FD_179885 | JGI IMG/M metagenome (GOLD analysis project Ga0233427, IMG submission 179885) | Seawater microbial communities from Saanich Inlet, British Columbia, Canada - SI_118_April2016_100_MG | ecosystem: Environmental > Aquatic > Marine > Inlet | place: Canada: British...
AGCGGATTTTGGCATAATGGCCGGTGGCCAAATAGTCACAATCAAGTTCATCTACCTTTTTTAGTAATAAATTACTTTTTATTTCTTTATTGCACATTACGCATGGATTTGGTGTGTGACCGCGAGAATATTCTTCAACAAAATAATCTATTACAGATTCTCGAAATTCCTTTTGACAATCAAGAACATAAAATGGGATATTCAGACGATGGCAGGTTGCACGTGCATCTATTGCTTCATCTAGCGAACAGCAACTTTTAGGACGAGTCTCATTCTCCGATCCATGATATAGTTTCATGTGCAGACCGATAACTTCATGTCCCTGTTCCTTAAGCAGAACTGCTGCAACAGACGAGTCAACACCGCCACTCATTGCCATTGCTACTCGTGCCATAATTATTGTATTGAATTAATTGATGGTTTGGAAGGAAACAAGATGGCCTTCTCAAATTAAATTAACGACTGGCAGCTACTTGAATATTTTGGTTGTAACTTGTGTAATCGAAGTGCCTACCGCTGTAGTTTGCAGAGTGAGATCGTTTTTGCTGGAGGCGTTTAAAATATTCATTGAATTTCTTATTCTTCCTTTCATTATAGACCTGCATCTCTCTTTTGTTCTTTTCCCTATCTTTCTGTTTTTGTTCCTTCAAATAAAATTTTGAAGAAGACAACATTTTTGTCAGTGGATTACTGGATATAGATTTTTCCAGCATCATTGTCATTGCGTTTCTTGTTTTTTCCGAATCTTCGGGGCTTATTGTGCCAGTATAAACTGGTTTATATCGGGTATTGTTAAAGGGCAATGGCGCCAAGTTTTTTGTATAATATACTATATTATGTTTGGCTTCAGTATTCTGTCTTTTTTCCTTCAAATAAAATTTTGAAGTAGGCATGTTTTTTGTCAGCGGATTGCTGGATATAGATTTTTCCAGCATCATTGTCATTGCTTTTCTTGATTTTTTCGAATTTTCCGGGCTTATTGTGCCAGTATAAACTGGTTTAAATCTGGAATTTTTAAAGGGCAATGGTACCAAGTTTTTTGTATGATATACTATATTATGTTTGGCTTCAGTATTCTGTCTTTTTTCCTTCAAATAAAATTTTGAAGTAGGCATGTTTTTTGTCAGCGGATTGCTGGATATAGATTTTTCCAGGATCACTGTCATTACTTTTCTTGATTTTTTCGAATTTTCCGGGCTTATTGTGCCAGTATAAACTGGTTTAAATCGGGGATTGTTAAAGGGCAATGGCCTCAAGTTTTTTGTGTGATATACTATATGATATTTGGCTTCTGGTTGAGGTTTTTGTATATTTATTTTACGGACATTATTATTTTTGCTAATTCCCTCAACAGTAGTATCTTCAGTTTGAGCGAACCCAAGATTTATGCAATTTACGAAGACCCAGCCAAAAATAACGACTGCAAAACTACATCGGACTATATTTCTTATTCTAAGGTAGTTTTTAGCAGCAATGATTTTTTTTTGGTATGCTGTTTCAGGATACATTTCTGTCTCTGCTCAAAATTTAACTCCCGAAATATTTCTCAAAAATTAGAAAAATACTCTCTATACTTACGGTTATATGGTTGAACTGAAACCATAAAGATCTTAGATTATGGGCGGTTTAATAAAGAAGCTCTATTAAACTTCTTAAAAATTTGTGCCAATTATAACCTACTAGTTAAATAATTTCAATGAATATTGCTGAATGGCAGCAATATGAAGTAGATGTCTCAGGTGGGTAAGGAACTTAAATATGGAGGAAATGCCTATTATTATTTCAATTCATGATGAAATATTCAAAGGGAAAAGTTGCTTGTTCAGAATGAGTTGAGTACCTGTTTCATCCAATTGATTTAGCAACCAGAATCTGGGAGTGTCTGCAAGCTGTACTTCTCCATGGTTTAGTGTGAAGGCAAAGCATCTCTCTTCTGCATCAATACGGAAACTATGTAGATCAATTAAATCTGTTTTATGATTATTGAGTTCCAACTTTAATCCATCTGGAATACTCTCTACTGATAATCCCAACATTGGAGTTATTAAACATTCAAGGTAGCATTTATCCCATCGACTATCACTCCAGTATTCAACGTAATAGTGGTTGGTTTCCTTTTCATAAAATAGGTTTGACTCAAAAAGCGATAATACCTTTCCAGTGATATACTTATCTCGCAAACTCCATTTTTGACAGTCATCAACGAGAATGAAATCATAAAAGAATTGCCCTGCAAGTTTAGTTGAAAAATCCTCTCCATCCAAAAGTGAACGTGAGATTGGAACTGGAAAATACATTCCTCTTGGCAACTCGGCATCATATTCAGGAAAATGTTCTTCCATTACCTCCAATAAATACTTATTTTTAAGCAGTCCGGAAGATTTAAGCTTTTGTAGTTGTTCAGGTACAAGCGGATTCAAAAAACGATCTTTCCAGAGAAACAGCATGATCAGGTTTCGCTCAGAAAACCAGTCTATACGTTGCTCGAAAGTCATGAATACTTTGTTAATAATAATGTTATTGCTCCCCTGTTTCAGCAATCAATATGCTTTTTAAAAAATTTAGAGAGAGGCATGAAGAAGATGTGATGTAAGGGCAAGTTTAGCAAAACGATTTAATAATGATCGACCACATTTATTGTAGCTTTCATAACGGTTGGAAAAAAATGCATAAGTCATTTCAGAGATCCGACGCATATGCATGGCCATACGTTCTGACCACTTAGTGGCATCTCCTATGATAGTGTGATATTTGTCACGCTCCATGAATATTACAATTGAATATGCTTTTCTGCCATGAGGCGTATCTATTTCAACAATTCCTCCATTTCCGTTTACACCCTTTACAAATCCAGTCTTGTCCCAAATACTTACAGTTTTATTTGACGAAAAACAGGTTCCAGCTTTAATTCTGTCTATCAACCATGAGTGTCCGGGCAATTTAAGTAAATGTAGCATTATTTTTGATGCAGTCATGTTATTTTCCAGGTTGAATTCAGTACCAATTACACGATTGGACCAAATATTAACAAAAATTTGATTTAAATCTGCTGCAGATATTTTATTTTGATAGGTCCGTCCATCTTCAGGAATAGCCTCAGCCAACTTCACTTCTTTGTATAATTTTGTTTCATTCAGTAAATCCTGGATTCTTTTGGGGCCTCCTAACAATTTGATAATTGTATTTGTACTTGGGTTGCTGCTGAATCGAATCATTTCCTCAATTTGCCTTTCATACTTCGAAGGTTCTTTTATGTTTCCGCGAAAGCGCTGAATCATAAATGCATGAAGTATTGGGACCTTAATCGTACTTGCTGATTTTACACTTTGTCTTGAACGAATAGATACCACATAAGATTCGGTTGTCAGGTCTTTAACAACGATAAATAATTTATCTACTGGTTTCAATCTTTTTTGCAAATACATTTCTTCCATGTACCGGCTAATACTTGCTTCCAGAAGAGATGTGAAGGGCATAGAGGCTGGTTTTACTTTGAATACAGACAAAGGTTTTGGCATATAAATCTTTACATGCTTTTTGGCTACCCATCCTTTTATTCCTTTTGGGATACGGATTTTGAGCCATTCATGTTTTGGTGAAGACAGGGGCAAAATATGTGTGTCCTTAAGGATCACCTTTAGCACAGGATTCTTAGTACTTGGGCCGGATCGAACATTTAATGCAGTAGCAGAAACTACTGCAAAGCTGTGTTTAATGAAAGATAATGACGGTTTATCTTCCGATTGTTTTGCTGAGTAAATTCTCTGCAAGGAGTGAGGTGAAAATTGGCTGGAAAATGGGGGCCTCCCTTTTGCGTAAAGCGGGTTTAGAAAAAACAATAATAAAAAAAACGGGAGGCAGACTTCAGGCAGCAAACAAAACAACATAGTGCTGCGATTTGCTCTTATTAAAATGAGTCTATTTTTCAAAGTAAAACTCAAAGAAAATTAGCTGCTAGAAATGTGGCAATTCCTGCAGTATGATTTTCCGATGAGATTCGAGAAAGGGTTGGGTGCCATCAAATAATTAAGTGGGAAGGCTGAAAGAAAAGAGTTCCCGAGTCCTGGAAAAGACGAATTAGGTATTTACGATTTTTAATGACAGAAATTAACCGTACTTACTCTTTGCGAATTCGACTGATGTTAGTCAAAAAAACAATTCCTGGAATAATTATGAATCCAATTACCAAAACACTGAATACAATCGTCCAACTCAGTCCCATTTATGCTCCTTTAAATTAAAATATTTGAAATATCATGATAACTGACTTTATTCTAATAAGATTAAAAAGCAAACTAAAATCAACAGTACATTGAATAGATTTATTGCCAAACTGTACCGAAATTATGAGGAAAGTCTTACTTAGTCAAAATCTAAATATCAGTCATTATTATTTATTTTTTACTGAAAATACAAAAGCTCCTCTAAAATCAGGGTTGTTTTGTTTCAGTCTATTTCGCAACTTTTCAGCACTTTTTTTTGATTTTAACCCACCAATTTGAACTTTTTGAAAAAGTATTTTTTGTGTAGTACGTTGTATTTTAAAAAATATCTTATTCTTAAAAGCCTGATTTAAGTATGTTCTTACTCTGTTAGCCGTTTCCAGTTCTGGGAATAAACCTAGGGAAACCTGGAACCCTTTTTTTATCGGTTTACGATAAGCGTATCCTGCCAGGGATTTGTCGGAGTTAATTTGCTTTACAAATTTTGCTGATTCTTCTTCTCCAAAAACATTTATTGAAATAACTTCGGCTATACCGGAACTTTCACTGGAAGTCCTGACACGTGTTTTATAGCCAAGGCTTTGTAATTGAATGCGACTTTCATTTACACATTCATTGGATATACAGGAAATAACCTGTATGTAATAACTGTATTTATTTGTTTTGGTTCTAATTTTTGACTTTTTAGGTTTAGATTTGCTGAGTTTTGCAACAGGAGCAGGTTTTGGAGGAGGTTCTAACACTGTTTCTGGCGATTGAGTTTCAGAAGGAGTGGCCAAGTAATATAGAACTGCAATCGTTATGGATCCCAAAATCAAACCGGATACGCAGGATAAAATTACCGCTTTTAGCGGAAAACCTTTAGAGGCTGCTTTCCTTCTTGATTTTTGCTCCTGCTTTTCTTCGTCGTCATCTATTTCCTGATCTCCCAGAACATCGTCATCATCATCCTCGTCCGGATCATCATCACCAAGGTTATGATCTTCTTCCTGAACATCGTCATCATCATGGTTATGGTCATCTTCCCGAACATCGTCATCATCATTGTTTTGCTCATCTTCGCTTTTATCTTTTTTAGTTTCTTCACTTTCACTATTATCATCACTTTCCAGGTCATCGATTGTAGAAAGATCTTCGAAAAATGAATCCAATTCACTATCACCCTCATCTTCTCCATCATTTTCCATGAAAGAGTCGAGTTGCTCACCAAAATCGTCACCAAAATCATCCAGTCCTTCAAGTCCGTCAATTTTTTCTTCAGACATATCTCATTTCTGTTGGAATGTTGTTTGGTGAATTGATTAAGTTATGTAGTCGTAAAAATTAAGTTTTGTCACACAATCATCACAGATCTACTAAAGATGCAGAAAACTTTTCTATAAAATATTCCTCTGTGATCTCTTTATATTAGTGGTTGATCGTATATCTGGTTGGTTTGTTAGTTTCAGAGAAGCTATCAAAAATAATTGTGAATTATTGATTTTATTAATTTTCAACGGGTTTGTTCATCAAATGAAAAAGGTATAAACCACGTAAAGTCAAATCATCATGAAAAATAACTTCAGGCAGAATCGGCAATAATTTATTCGCCAAACCACCTGTAATAACAACAGTAGGATAAGGCTGATCCATTTGTACAATTTCTTTCGCTAATTTGTTAATCAACGAAACTATCATACCACCATAACCATAAATGAGGCCGGACTTAACACTATCTGTCGTATTTTTACCTATTAAATTTTCTGGAATTTCAAGATTTACCTGAAAAAGTTGGGCTGCCCTAGAAAATAATACTTCGGCAGATATTAACAATCCTGGGCAAATCACTCCTCCTTCGAAGCTTCCTTCTGCAGTGACTACATCCATAGTTGTGGCTGTTCCACAATCAATAATTATCAGCGAAGTCTTATATTGCTGGTATGCAGCAAGTGCATTAATAAGTCTGTCTTGGCCGACATTTGCAGGTATTTCAGTGTTGATTTCAATGCCAAAATTCAGATCGCTGTTTACTATTATAGGCTGTTGACCAACCAAATTTTCGATTAGATTAAGAAAAACATTTGTCAGTTCAGGAACAACAGAACTAATGACTGCTCCATCTACGTCTTCCAAGCTGAAATCGCATGCGAAAAGCATACCCCGAACCAGCATTTCATATTCATCTACACTCTGATGATGAACAGTATGCAAGCGCCAATTCTGCAGTAATTCAGAATCTTTGAAAATACCAAGAACTATGTCACTGTTACCTATGTCAGCAGCTAGAATCATTAATTTGCCTTTTCACATCAAAAATATCTCCTGAAACATGTGTCAGTATTTGACCAGAATCTGTCCGTATTTGCAGATAGCCTTCCTTTGTCAAACCCTCAATGATACCAACTGTTCCGGAGCCTTTTAGTCGTTCTTCTACGTTGTTCAAACTACAAACCTTCCTGCCTAATGCTTTAGCCCGCTGCAACCATTCCTGTAACAATGAGGAACGACCTGAGGTTGTTTTATCATAATTTTGTGTGTTAGCAGAGACTAGACTGAATTTTCCCAGACAGTTATCTAACTCTAGCAGAAGTTGCTGAAAAATTGATTCATTATTCAGAACTGGTGCTGTTTCAGTTTTAGATGATATGTCTGAAATTGCTAATATTTCAGACTCTATTGTCGTTACAATATTCTGTAAATCTTCAGGATAATCTTTAGGACAGCCTTTTGTGTTTAAACCGATTCCCATTATTAAGACAGGAAAACTATGATCGGGGATATTGATTGTTTCGAGCAATATTCCACAGATTTTCTTTTCGTTTACCAGTACATCATTGGGCCATTTAAGCCGGATATTTTTGACGTAATTTTCAAGAACACGAGCTACAGCCACTCCAGCTAATAAAGCAAATATTTGAATCTCTTCAAGTGGCAAATTTGGGTGCAAAACTACGGAAAAAGTTATGTTATTTCCAATTATAGAAGTAAACTTTCTACCGGCTCTTCCACGTCCTGAAACCTGCATTTCAGCAATCACCACTAATCCGTTCCTTTGTAGGAGCTCACTTTTGTCTTTCAGGTATGAATTTGTTGAGTCGATTTCCTTCAGACGAATAATGTGACAGCCAATTTTTTCAGACATTGTTATTTAGCGCAACAAAAATTCGTGGATTATTAACTTTTCAACAGAAAGGTCAGGTTTTCTGTTCACCGACACAAACGCATTCACTTCTGCTTGTACATTTTCGATTTCGGTTTTCAGGTTGATTTCATACCAATTACTGTAAGGAACGAAGAATTGCTTGGCGACAACCGGCAAATCAGAAGTAGTAGGACTTGAATCCAAAGATTTTTGTATTTCAGAACTTGAATTGTATGTTTTACCTTTTTCTCCACTGGTTATTAATTTTAGTGTAGACCCTATTTCTATAGCTTTTGCTATAAATGTTTGGGAGGTACTACTATCAGCTTGATTTTCAAACTGCATCAAAAAATCAACAATCTCATTTTCTGTTGCAAGGTTGACATTTATACGTGGTTGCTCAAAACCTTCTGCCCTATTTTCGACTGGAAAAACCGTAAAATATTTTTTCCAGTTTCCGGGTCCCGATTGAGAATTATCAAAAGGGATTCCGCTTTCAGCAATACCGTCAATCAGGAGAATTTCGCTAAGTTTATCTAATTTTTGATTCTTGATTTCATATTCAGTTTGCAAATCCTGGTAGTGTTCTATTCCTATCATTTCATATGGTTCCTGGTCCCCATCAGTCCAATCGAACAAGGCTGCATAAATTCTGTCGATGGAAGAAACTTCCAAAGAGACTTGACCAGACACAGATTTCATATTTTTTAGTATATTCACAAACTGGTTATGCAAATCTAAATCTTCCGGTGTCCCAGGATTGTTTTTCTGGATTCGATTCAAATTGAACAAATGATCAATTGGACGAATATATGGTGTATAAAAAATTACATCAGGAAAATCAGCAATTACTCCTGCAATTAATTTTACAGGTTTGCAGGGATTTAAAAGAGTGCAGTCATTTCCAGAAAATTCACTAAAATTATACTGTAATCCTTGTAAGTAGACTCGAAAAAATTTAACCTCATTTTGACCTTTCAACCCTTCCAGTACAGCCTTAAACATAGATTTGACAGCATTCCTGGCTTTGAATGAAGCTTGGTAATTTTGGATACCCCTTGTCTCGAGTTTTGTTTCAAAAGAAAACTCTGTCATGAAAACGGCAAGCAGGGCCAAAATAACCAGCGTGATCAACAAAGCAATTCCACGTTGCGGACTTTTATATAAGTTTGAAGGTGGGGTCACTAAAAGGTGAGACATGAATTTTTAGATTTGCAGGCTGAGATTAACACCTCAACCCGCAGTCCAAAGCTTTCATTAGCGTAAAAAATTAAGGCCGTTGCTTGACAAAAAATAGAAAAGCTGTTTTTGCTCACGGCAACAAAACTGCTGATATTTTACGAACAACCACTGGTTGCTCCACAGGAAGCACATTTGAGGCATGAACCGTTACGTACCATAGTGAACTGCTGACATGTGTGACAGGCTTCACCCTCATAACCCTTCATTCGTGCTTCTTGAACAAGGGTTTTTGGGGAACGTTCCTGTGTCTCCCAACTTTCTGTCGATGTATCAACACCAAAATCTGAATTGCCAGTAAATTCAGCATGTACCTGTTCGGGTTTTGAATCAGAATTTTTTAACAGAGCAAAATCTACTCCTTCAAAATCGCTTTCCTTCTGTTCCAGAAAGGCCAGACTTTCTTCAGTGCTGAGAGTCCTCTCCGAAAATACTTGTTCGTTGTCAAACTCAGGTTGATCTTTATTTTGTGTATGTACCGCACTAGCTTGTAACTCGTCAGGATTGACCTGAGCTAGATCGTTGCGACCAAGGTAAGAAATTGCAAGTTCGCGGAAAATGTAATCAATGATGGATGTACTCATTTTGATTGAGTCATTTCCAGAAACCATACCGTTTGGTTCAAAACGTGTAAAAATAAAGGCTTCCACAAATTCTTCCAGTGGAACACCATGCTGCAAGCCCAGTGAAATTGCAATTGCAAAGCTGTTCATCAAGCTTCTGAAAGCGGCTCCCTCTTTGTGCATATCAAGGAAAATTTCGCCTATTGTACCATCATCATATTCACCGGTACGCAAATAGAGTTTGTGTCCTCCGATGACTGCTTTTTGAGTGTAGCCGCTGCGACGGTGTGGTAATTTTCTGCGTTTGGCTATGTAGCGGTGAATTATTTTTTCTGCAATCTGGACTTGTTCCGGTTTTTCAGCAGCAATACCTCCTTCAACTTCATCTTCGTCCCACAAGTACTCCTCCACATTCACATTAAGTGGCTGACTAAGTTTGGAACCGTCGCGATATAGAGCGTTGCACTTCAATCCGTAATGCCAGGAAGAGGATAAAGCCTCTTTAATATCAGTGATATTAACTTCATTTGGCATATTGATAGTTTTGGAGATGGATCCGGAAATAAAAGGCTGGGCCACTGCCATCATGCGGATGTGCGCTTCTGGAGCAATAAAACGTTTACCTTTTCGACCGCATCTGTTTGCACAGTCAAAAACGCTGTAATGTTCCGGTTTGATGTGTGGAGCATCCTCAATTGTCATTGTTCCGCAAATATAATCGTTTGCAGCCTCAATTTCTTTACTGCTGAACCCGAGATGCTTGAGAATACTGAAATCAAAATCTCCCAGTTGCTCGTCACTCAAACCCAGCGTTTCCTTACAAAATGACTCTCCAAGAGTATACATGTTAAAAACAAAGCTGATATCAAATGCAGTAGGCAATTGCTCTTCAATCCGTTTTAGGACCTCGCTCGTAAATCCTTTGGTACGCAAAATGTTTGCATTGATGCAGGGGCTTCCGTCAAGTCGTGCGTGCCCTTTGATATAGTTTCCAATGTCAGAAACTTCTGAGTCATCATATCCAAGTTTATATAAAGCCGGTGGAATCGAATTGTTAATGATTTTGAAATAACCGCCGCCTGCAAGTTTCTTGAACTTAACCAAAGCAAAGTCCGGCTCGATTCCAGTAGTATCACAATCCATCAGTAAACCGATAGTTCCAGTTGGTGCAATCACAGTGACCTGTGCGTTACGGAAACCGTATTTTTCCCCCAGTTTTAGGGCCATATTGGCATCTTGTTGTGCTGCCTTCAGCAGTTCTGGAGGACAGTGCTGACTGTCTATTCCAACTGGTTTGATAGTCAATCCTTCATATTCACTATCCGGTGCACGAAATGCAGCCCGCCGATGATTCCTGATCACCCGAAGCATATTATCCTTGTTCTTTTCGTAGCCGGAAAATGTGCCAAACTCTTTCGCCATTTCAGCAGAGGTTGAGTAAGAAGTCATGTGCATAATGGAAGTCACGGCACCACAAATAGCAAGGGCTTTTGCTGAATCATAAGGAATACCGTTAACCATTAAATATGTCCCCATATTGGCGTAACCCAAGCCAAGAGTGCGGAACTTGTAAGAGAGATCTGCAATGTTTTTGCTTGGGAATTGTGCCATCAAAACACTAATTTCCAGAACTATTGTCCATATTCTTGAACCATGATGCAATTTTGCAATATCGAGTTCTCCCGTTTTAGGGTCTCGAAACTGAAGCAAATTCAACGAAGCTAAATTACAGGCTGTATCATCCAAAAACATGTACTCACTGCATGGGTTAGATGCCCGAATTGGACCATCAGCCGGACATGTGTGCCACTCGTTGATTGTTGTGTCAAACTGAATTCCTGGATCCGCAGAAGCCCAGGCTGCGTATGCAATTTCATCCCAAAGTTCGGTAGCCTTTAGTTTTTTGCAAGGAACCGGCTCTCTGCCTTCTTTTTTTGCTTTGACCTTTTCAACTCGCCAGTAGAGATTCCAGTCTTTGTCCTGTTCAACTGCTTGCATGAAAGAATTATTCAAGCGAACAGAATTATTAGAGTTTTGCCCACCAACTGTTTGGTATGCTTCAGAATTCCAATCAGTATCGTACTCATCAAACAATACTCCAGTATATCCCTGTTTGGATAAATGGATTATGCGGTAAACGTAGCTGAAAGGCATAGATGCCAAACGGGAAGCTTTGGCAACAGAGCGCAAATCTTTGTTTAGTTCCATATCAAATTTTTCAGACTCATTCTCCCAGCCGTGTATTGCTTCAAACAAATCTTTGATCAGTCTTTTTATTGTTTTGGAACCTGAAACCAGAGCAGCAACTTTTTGTTCCTCGTGAACTTTCCAGTTAATAAATCGTTCAATATCAGGATGATCTGCATCCAGACAGATCATTTTAGCTGCACGACGCGTTGTACCACCGGACTTGATGGCACCCGCAGCTGAATCTCCAATTTTAAGAAATGACATTAGTCCAGAAGAAACACCACCACCGGAAAGCGGTTCTGCATCCCCGCGCAAATCAGAAAAATTAGAACCTGTTCCTGAACCATATTTAAATAGACGTGCTTCACGGGTCCACAAATCCATTATGCCACCATCTCGTACCAAGTCGTCCTTCACAGATTGGATGAAACATGCATGTGGTTGTGGTCGTGTGTATGCATCTTTAGAAGGCATTACTTCTTCTGTTTTTGGATCTACGAAAAAATGTCCTTGTGCTGGTCCGTTCAAGCCATAGGCCCAGTTAAGTCCTGTATTGAACCATTGAGGAGAGTTTGGTGCAGCCATTTGATTGGCCAGCATATGACATAATTCGTCATAAAATGCCCTCGCATCTTCTTCAGTGTCGAAATAGTTGTGTTTGTAACCCCAATACGTCCAGCAACCGGCAAGACGATGAAAAACTTCTCTCGCATCAGTTTCCGAAACGGTAGTATCAACAGCTGAAGAATCTGCCTCTGAAATTTCCTGATCATCCTTAGCCTTGTCATAAAGAGAGGGCTGCAACCAGTCAGGAATCCCTTTTTCTTTTGCAGATTTTAAGTGCTTTGGTATTCCGGATTTGCGAAAATATTTCTGTGCCAGGATGTCAGTGGCGACCTGTGACCAATGTTTTGGCACAGACACATTATCCCATTTGGAGACTATTGAACCGTCTGGGTTCCGTATAACGGAAGCACGTTTTTCAAATTCTATTGATGCGTACGGACTTTCACCTTCCATGGTGAACAGGCGCTTAATTTTCATAGATGCCTTTTCTTGATATGTATTCTAAAATAAGTTTTAAGTTTAACCAATCCATGGTGTATTTTAAAAAAAGTATACTAAAACTGGTAAAAATTACAGGTTAAATTTGTGCTTTTTTCTCTGCTTTGTTTATGCAAAAAACATGAAAATTTTTTTGCCGTAAAAACAAATTAGAAAAATAAGCAATCAGTTACATCATAAAGGTCTTTATTTTGCTGGTTTAGTGTTTCTTAAGTTATAGATAAAATACAAGTCATGGTATTCTAAGTGAAACATAATAACAATTATATCAACAATATAAACGAATAAAAGCTTGAATATACTTGTAAATTGCAACCATATATGAGTACATTTGAAACAAAGGTTGCATGACAAAAAATATAATAAAAATGCAGATAACATAATGTAATTTATCTGGTTCAGAAAATCAATAAAAAATATCTTCTGTTAAATCAAACATAAACAATTAGTTATTTGATATATATGGTAAAATAAATTGAATTTATCTGAAAAAATGCAAAAAAAACTTAGTCCGATTCCATCGGTTTATCTTCATATTCCTTTTTGTCGCACGATTTGTCCGTTTTGCTCCTTTACGGTACGTCGTGATCAAGCAAAAATGCATGAAAAATATATTAAGGGAATGCTAGTTGAAATTGACCGACGTGCAGAAATGCTGAAAGATAAGGAACGGCAAGAAAATGAAGAAAAACTTTCTGGGCATATTTTGCTCAAATCAATTTATATCGGGGGAGGTACCCCTTCCTGTCTAACTATACCGGAAGTGTCAGTGTTACTTACAAAAGTCCGTGAAAATTTACCCTGGTCTGATCAAATAGAGATTTCTTTTGAAATGAATCCTGATGATGTAAATTCGGAATATCTCAATGGACTTGCAGATATTGGTGTCAATCGGCTCAGTTTGGGAGGACAGAGTTTTCAGTCTTCAACTCTTCATAAGTTGGGGCGTTGTCATACTGTTGCAGATCTACGGAATGCAATTTCAGTCATAGCAAACTCATCATTTGATAACTGGAACCTTGATCTGATGTTTGGTATTCCCGAACAGGGTATTGCTATGTTCAAAAATGATGTAGAGGAAGCACTAAGATACGAGCCTTCCCATATTTCATTGTATGGCCTTGAAATTCATGAACGAACACCTTTTGGTAATAATCCTCAAATCCGGAAATGGGAACTTGAACATCTGGATCAATTTGAGGAGATGTATTTGTGGGCGACAGACTATCTGGAAAAGGCAGGACTCTTTCAGTATGAAATTTCAAACTTTTCAAAAAAAACTAACGAAGGTCGACAAAATTTGCTGGTCTGGTCTGGTCAAGAATATTTTGGATTTGGAGTTGGAGCACATTCATACCATAGGGGAACTCGCTGGGGCAATGTTCGTTCTATCAGGACTTACCTTAAGCATCTTGGACAAAATACATGGCCAACTGAATTTATAGAACAACTTTCAGAAAAACAACTGGCAGTTGAATTTTTGATGCTTGGTTTACGTCAGTGTGAAGGAATTAATATTAAAGAATGGCAGACACGCTTTGGATTGCATTTACAATATCAACAGTTAAAATTTGTTCAAGAACTTTGCGGTGATGGACGTGCATTTTGGGAAGGTCAGCACTTGTGTTTGACCCCCAAAGGAATGTTGTTGGCAGACAGAATCACAGTTCAGCTAATGCCATAAGCCGGTGAAAATTATTATACTAACAAAAATGTCATAAATATTTTAAAGTTTATTTTAAGAATGCCGAAAAGCAAGACAAGGGTTTTATCTGCTAGCTGAAACATTGTGTT
>Ga0233427_10003334_pt1 | contig 14181 bp, 10 predicted proteins | sample SI_118_April2016_5_FD_179885 | JGI IMG/M metagenome (GOLD analysis project Ga0233427, IMG submission 179885) | Seawater microbial communities from Saanich Inlet, British Columbia, Canada - SI_118_April2016_100_MG | ecosystem: Environmental > Aquatic > Marine > Inlet | place: Canada: British...
ATACGAATTACACCATACCCCATAATATTGGTTCCAGGATCTATTCCTAATATGATTCTTTCTTTGCTCAATTTTCTCTTATTTTCCGTAATATTGTCTTTTCAAAATTAAGCAATGAATTATAAAAAGTCAATTGGTTTTTTAATTAAGATTGGGATTGTATTAACATCCCTTTATTTTCTATATACACAATTTAAAGATAATTTATTTGTTCAATCTGTAAATGGTTCATCTTATAATTTGAAGACTTTCTTATCGAGCGAATTTCTTTCTGAAAATTTCTTTACAATTTGTATTGTAGTATTTTTAATGTTTTTCAATTGGTTGTTGGAGTCACTTAAATGGAGATTTTTAATAAAAAAGATTGAAAATATTTCAGTTTTAAATTCATTAAGGGCTGTGTTTTCTGGGATAACCGTTTCTGCTTTTACTCCAAACAGAATTGGAGAATATGGAGGAAGGGTTTTTTGTTTGTCCACTGCAGACAGAATTAAAGCGGTGCTGATTACCGTAATTGGAAGTATGTCGCAATTACTCATTACAATTGTATTTGGTAGCATAGGGATTGTGTATGTGATGAGTAATTATACAGATGATTTTTCAGAGTTTTGGTCTATTGATGGGATTTCATTTTATGTTATCATTTTTGTTTTGGTATTGTTAAATCTGTTATTACTTCTTTTATTTCTTAATACGTCTTTATTTACTGTATTTTTGAATAAACTTAAATTTTTAGAAAAGTATCATAAATATTCTGAGGTTTTTTCTTTTTACAATTGTTCTGAGTTGTTCAAAGTCCTCTTGTATTCTGCTTTCCGATATGCGGTTTTCACTTTTCAATATTATATTTTATTGCAAATGTGTTCAGTAAATATTCCCTATACAGAAGTCATGTTTTTAGTGATGTCTATGTTATTTATTGTTTCTGTAATTCCAACAATTGCAATAACTGAAATAGGGGTAAGAGCCTATGTAGCAGTTGTTATTCTTGGATTAGCTTCTGTAAATATTAGTGGAATTTTATCTGCAACATTTTTATTGTGGATAATCAATTTATTGATTCCATCTGTAATTGGAATGTTTTTTGTTTTCACACTTAAATTTTTTAGGAAGAAATAATGATTTTATATATTTTTTTAATTCTTCTTCTTAGTTGGTATTTTAAAGTTTTTTTTCTGTACCGATATTCTTGGAAGTCAATTCTTCCTTCAGAAAATGCAAATAATACAGATTTTATTTCTGTAATTGTTGCTTGCCGAAATGAAGAAAATAATATTCTGAATATTATAGAAGATGTGAAAAATCAGAATTTTGATAAACAGAGATTTGAGATGATTGTGGTGAATGACCATTCGGAAGATTCTACTTTAAAAATTTTGGAAAAGTCTGCTAAAAGTTGGGAAAATTTGAAAATTATTTGCATGAATGAAGGGGAACAAGGAAAGAAAAACGCAATTAAAAAAGGAATCTCATGTGCAAATGGATCTGTGATTTTGTGTACAGATGCAGATTGTAGAGCAGGTGAAAATTGGATTAAAACAATTGCGAATTATTTTACTGATAAAAGTGTAAAGTTGCTTTCTGCTCCTGTTGAATTTCACTATAAGAAAGATATTTTTCAGAAAATACAAGCTTTGGAATTTTTAAGTTTAATTGGTTCTGGCGCTGCAGCAATCAATAGAGGAAAAGGAATTTTCTGTAATGGTGCAAATTTGGCTTATCGTAAATCTATTTTTTTGGAAATGAATTCTTACGATAGTAATTCTGCAGTTTCTGGTGATGATGTTTTTTTAATGCATCATGTGAAAGTAAAATATCCTAGTGGGATTCGATTTGTGAAAGACAGAGAAGCAATTGTGAAAACAGATGCTCAGCCAAATTTGAAATCTTTTATCAATCAGAGAAAAAGGTGGACCTCAAAAAGTGGTTCGTACACGGATTGGGATACAATTTCTGTAAGTATTTTAGTATTGCTGATAAATGTAAGTATTGTTGTTTTGTCTGTTCTTTCAACTCTTTCTGCTATCACTCCGCACGAATCAGTAATTCTTTTTTCAACTAAATTTCTATTATTATTTGTTTTATTTTTTAAATACATTTCAGATTATAATTTTTTAATACCTGTATTAAAGTTTTTCAGAAGAAGGGATTTGGCAATTTGGATTTTACCATTTGAAATAATTTATTCTTTTTACATATTTTTTATTGTCATTTATTCATTTAGCACTAAGTTTGAATGGAAAGGAAGGAATTTTAGAAAATAAAATGGAAAATAACTCACTCAATAAAATTGCTTGGAAAAAATTAAAGAAAGATAAACTTGCTTTTTACTCCCTTATTTTTATTCTTATTTTATCTTTTATTGGGATGTTTCCTTATTTATTGATGACTGATAATACTGAATATGCAAATGAAATGAACTTGGAACTTTCAACCTTACCTCCATTTTCAAAAGTTTCAGTTTTAACAATTGAAGAAGAGAAAATTTTTGTAATAGATGTTTTTGAACAAAGCGGGGGAGTTTCTTATACAGTGTATAATACTTCCAAATATGTGGAATATGCTGGGGAATATCAACTGTCAGATAAAACCTACTTTTTTGGTACTGATAAATTTGGTAGAGATATGTATAGCAGAATAATTTATGGTATCCGAATTTCACTTTCAGTTGGTTTAATTGCCGTTTTAATTTCATTAATTATTGGTATAACCCTTGGATCAATTGCTGGTTATTTTGGAGGAAAAACAGATAATATTATTATGTGGTTTGTAAATGTTATTTGGTCAATTCCAACACTATTAATGGTAATAGCAATTACTTTAGCACTTGGTAAAGGTTTTTGGCAAGTATTTGTTGCGGTAGGTTTAACAATGTGGGTGGAAGTAGCAAGAGTCATAAGAGGTCAAGTAATTGCTCAAAGAGAAATGGAATATGTAGAAGCAGGAAAAGTTTTGGCTTTTTCCAATTTCCGAATTATCTTTAAACATATTTTACCAAATGTAATTGGGCCAGTTATTGTAATTTCTGCTGCCAATTTTGCTTCTGCAATATTGATAGAAGCGGGACTAAGTTTTTTAGGTTTAGGTGCTCAACCTCCTATCCCATCATGGGGAGGGATGATAAAAGACCACTATTCTTACATCATAATGGATAAAGCGTATTTGGCAATTATTCCTGGTTTGTCTATTCTGTTTTCGGTTCTTGCATTTATGCTTCTGGGTAATGGATTAAGGAACTCTTTGGATGTGAAAACTTAGTTATCATTTGAAGTAATTTCTGTTTAATAATTTAGTTAATATTATGAGAATTAGAGAGTAGAATATTATATATTTGTCGAACTAAAAAATTAAAAAAATGATTAAAAGAATTTCATCAATTGTATTATTATTTAGCATATCCTTCTCGGTAGCAAAAGCGGATGAAGGAATGTGGCTTCCTCAACTTTTGCAAGCAATGAATGAAGATGATATGAAATCTTCTGGACTTCAACTTTCGGCAGAAGATTTATACGATATTAATAACTCATCACTTAAAGATGCCATTGTTTCTTTGGGTGGTTTTTGTACAGGTGAAATGATTTCTGCTGAAGGATTAATGCTTACCAATCACCATTGTGGTTTTGACGTCATTCAGACACATTCAACAGTAGCTAACGACTATTTAAAAGATGGTTTTTGGGCAATGAGTAGAGATGAAGAACTTCCTAATGAAGGACTTTTCGCTTCCTTTTTGGTAAGTATTGAAAGTGTTACAGATAGAGTTTTAGAAGAATTAGGAGAACTAGATGAAGCGGAAAGAAATTCAGCACTTAGAGCAATTTTCAATACAATAGTAACAGAAAAAACAGAAGGAACAAATTACAATGCTAGAGTAAAACCTTTCTTTGGAGGTAATGAATTTTACTTAATGACTTATATTACATACAATGATGTGAGATTAGTAGGAGCTCCTCCTTCTTCAATTGGAAAATTTGGTGGAGATACAGATAACTGGATGTGGCCACGTCATACCGGAGATTTTTCTTTATTTAGAGTTTATTGTGCTCCGGACGGAAGTCCTGCAGAATATTCTGAAGAGAACATTCCATTTACTCCAAAGCACCATTTACCTATTCAGTTAGATGGTGTGGACAATGGTGATTATACTATGATTTTCGGCTTCCCTGGAAGTACGGATAGGTATCTAACTTCTTATGGAATTGAACTAGCTTTAGATCAAAGTAATCCAACTATTGTTCAAATTAGAGAAGAAAAACTTGCTATTATGAAAGCAGGAATGGATGCTAGTAAAAGAGTAAAAATTCAGTATGCAGCCAAATATGCACAAACATCAAACTACTGGAAATACTTTATCGGGCAGTCAAGAGGGTTAAAAAGAATGAGAGTTCTTGATAAAAAAGTTGAAATTGAAAATCAGTTTACTGATTGGGTTAACACTGGAGATGATAATAGAAAAGAAAAATATGGAGAAGCCCTTAATTTAATTGAAGACGCTTATGATGTAAATAGAAAAATAAATATTGCCAGAACATATTTGAATGAAGCTGTTTTTCAGGGTGCTGAAATTATGTATTTTTCATTTTTAATGGAAAGACAAATTTCTAATTTATCGGAAGATGAACAAGAAAAAAGACAACAAATAAGAGATATCAAAAAACAAGCAATTGATTTTTATAAAAATTATAATGCAGATATTGACCAAGAATTATTTTCTTCAATGTTAGAAATGTATTATTACAATGTTCCAAAATATCAACATCCTACGGTTTTTAAGAAAATTGAAAACCAATTATTAGGATTTAAAGCATTGGACTTTGATTATTATGCAAAAAATGTATTTACAAAATCTGTTTTTTCTTCTAAAGAAAAATTCATGAGCTTTTTAGTTCGTCCATCTGCATCTAAAATTACTAAGGATCCTGCTTTTACTACTCTTATGTCAATTTACGATTTTTACATTGAGAATCTTTATTCGAAAAGAAAATTGGTAAAATCAAAATTAGATGAAGGAAACAGATTGTTTATTGCCGGATTGAGAGAAATGAATCCTGATAAAAAATATTATCCGAATGCAAATTCTACAATGAGAGTTACTTATGGAAATGTGGGAGATTATGAACCAGGAAATGCGGTACATTACGATTTTTACACCACAATAGATGGTATTATTGAGAAAGAAGACGCAACTAATGATGAGTTTATTGTTCCTGAAAGATTAAAGGAATTGTACGAAATTGGAGATTATGGCAGATATGCTGATGAAGACGGAAACCTCAGAATTAACTTTATTTCTAATAATGATATTACAGGTGGAAATTCTGGTTCTCCAGTAATTAATGCGTGGGGAGAAATTGTAGGAACTGCATTTGATGGAAATTGGGAAGCTATGAGTGGAGATATTGCTTTTGAAAATGAAATACAAAGAACAATTTCTGTGGATATCAGATATATTATGTTTATTATTGACAAGTTTGCTGGAGCTTCTCACTTAATTGATGAAATGACAATTGCTCCTTCACATCCAAAAACTAATGTTGTTGCAGTTGAAGATGATGAAGTAGAATCGGTAGACGCACAAGAAGAAGTATCTAATTTAAATATGAAATATTTTCTTGGAAAATTGATTCCTGTTTTTAATATGCAATCGTTTAATTCTGCTTTCGAAAACGCAGTTGCTAAATATGGATCAAGTAAAGATCAGTTATTTTGGTGGAATGATAATGTTTATACTACTGAAAAAAGATAATCTTTTATTCAGATAAAATAAAGAAAACCTGCTATTTGGCAGGTTTTTTTTAGTTTTTCATACTTTTACAAAAAGAAAATTAACATTTATGTTGGGTAGGATTCAAAAGAAAATAGAAGATACATATCAATATATTTTAGAAGAAAGACTAATAAAGCAATCTTCTAAAATTGATATATCTTCAGTGGAAACACTTTGTTTAGTAGCGGGCCCGTACAGAAACTTAACATCTCTTACCGCTTCTGTGGCAGCTTTACATCCAAATTGCCAAGTTCTAAATCACGCAAAAGACAGGATATTTCCACATAAAAAGGTTGATTTTTTTGGAGAGTATTCAGAAAAAAGTTTCAATCAATTTATGCAATATGCTATTTTGTTATCCGGAATTGGACAAAGAGGAAGGTATGGAGGAAGTATTACTCTTTCTCATGCATTTGATAAATCGGAAGTAAAATATTTGTTTCAAAATAGATATAAAAATTCCTTAGTAAAGGAAGATATTAGATGTTTGTTTTGGAAGGAAGGTTTATATCTGAAAAATCATTTATTAGAAAAAGAAGTAGATGTTTTGGAGTTAATAAAACACAATGATAAAATCAGATACATATTACCAATTAGAAATCCCTTGGATTGCGCTGTATCCAACCAAAAAACAAATTTGGCATTAATTTTTAATCAGATTTCGGATCAGTCCACACTTCAAGATATTATTAAGGCAATCCTGGATGAGTTTCTAATTTATTTTCAGAATCAAAAGAAAAGGACTGTTCACTTTTTTCATTTTTATGAACACACTTTTGACAAAAATGTGTTAGAGAAATTTTGCGAATATATGTCTCTTACGTTTGACGATCAGTGGTGTGATGATGTGATAAAAATTTATAATATTAAACCATCTTATAACCATAGTCCGGATGATATTAATTTTTACAAAAAATATGTTTCAGAAATATTTTCAGAATTTCCTATTGAAAGCAAACAACTACTAAAATTTGTAGAATAGAGAAACTAATAAGCTCTTTCGTTTTTTCCATCCATATAATTGATAAAGGCTTTGTTTACTACCTTTATCCCTCCTGGAGTAGGGTAATCCCCAGTAAAATACCAATCACCTAAATGGTTGGGGCAAGATTCGTGTAAATCAGATATGCTTTGGTAAATAATTTTCACTTCTGCTTTTATTCCTTTTGGAGTTAGTAATTCACTAATTTTACCTGAAATCTCTTCTGCTGAAAATGGCCTGTAAATTTCTTGAACATAATTTACCATTTCTTCTTTTGGTAAATCTAATTGAGATTTACATTTAAGATAAGCTTCAGTAAGTATGTGTTCCTGATTTGTGTCTTTTAGTAAATCAACAGCTGCATTAAAAGCAATAAAATCACCCATTTTAGCCATGTCAATTCCATAACAATCAGGATATCTAATTTGTGGGGCTGAAGAAACTACCACAATTTTCTTAGGATTTAATCGGTCTAGTATTCTGATAATAGATTGTTTTAAAGTTGTACCTCTTACAATGCTATCGTCTATCATTACCAGATTATCATTAGGTTTGACAGTACCATAAGTAACATCATAAACATGAGCAACCAAATCATCTCTACTATCGTCTGATGTAATAAAGGTTCTTAGTTTAGCATCCTTAATTGCAATTTTTTCTGCTCTTGGAGAAATCTCCATTATTTTGGCAATTTCATCATGACAAGGATTGTCTCCTAATTCCTGAATCTTTTTGGTTTTCACCTCATTTAGATATGCATGACAGCCTTTCAATAGTCCAAAATAAGATACCTCAGCAGTATTTGGAATATAAGAGAATACTGTATTTCTTACATCATTATTAATCGATTCTAATACCTTAGGGAAAATACGTTTCCCAAGCTCTAATCTTTCGTTATAAATATCTTTATCATTTCCTCTTGAAAAGTAAATACGTTCAAATGAGCATGCTTTTCTTTCTAAAGGTTCACGTACTTGTTTTTCTTCTACTGTACCATCTTTCTTTATGATAAGTGCATGTCCTCTTTTTATCTCTTTTACATCTTCAATATCTACATTAAAAGAGGTTTGTATTACAGGTCTTTCAGATGCTACAACTACAATTTCATCATCCTTGTAATAATAAGCTGGTCTAATAGCATTTGGGTCTCTAAGCGCAAAAGCATCACCATGTCCGATTATTCCACACATCACATACCCTCCATCCCAATATTTAGCGGATTGTGTTAAAATATCTTGTAAGTCTAATTCTTCTTCAATTACTTTTGTAATCTCTTTTTTGCTGAAATCATCTTTGCGCTTGTAGTAGATTTCATCATTTGCTTCATCTAAAAAATGACCAATCTTTTCTAAAATAGTTACCGTATCTGCTTTTTGTTTTGGATGCTGACCCAGGTCAACTAACTGCTGAAACAGTTCATCTACATTTGTCATGTTAAAGTTACCTGCTAAAACTACATTTCTAGTTTTCCAATTACTCTGACGTAAAAAGGGATGACATTGTTCTATTGTATTTCCACCAAAAGTACCATATCGTAAATGTCCTAAAAATAATTCTCCTGTAAATGGCATGTTTTCTTTCATCCATTGAGAATCTTTTAGTTTTTCTGGTTCATTTTCCTCCAACTCCAGAAACCTTTTGTTTACTTGTTTAAACACATCCTGAATAGGATTTGTCGCTACTGATCTTTTTCTACTAATGTATCTTTTTCCAGGGGAAACATCTAACTTTATATTTGCCAATCCAACACCATCTTGTCCTCTATTGTGTTGTTTTTCCATCAAAAGGTACATTTTATTTAATCCGTAAATGGATGTGCCATATTTCTTTTGGTAAAACTCTAAGGGTTTTAGCAATCTTAACATTGCTACTCCACATTCGTGTTTTAATTCGTCACTCATTTATTTGGTATGATATTGATTGCAAAAATAGTGTTATTATTTAAATATATTCATTAATCCATTAATTCCTGGATTTGTATGTGTTTCCCCATCAATTAATAAAGTAGGAATTATTCGTTTTCCGTTATTTACTTTTTCTAAAAAAGCAATTGCTTCATCATTATCAGTAATTACAATGTATTCAAATTCTATTCCTTTTGAATTTAGGAAATTTTTAGTATTTACACAGTCTGGACACCAATCTGCCCCATAAATTTTAATATTCATAATCGTTGGTTTTAAAAATATATGTATTGTTATTTTGTATGATAGTACACTTTTTACAATGAGAGGTATAAGTGAATTGGAAAGGTGAATGAATGTTAAAATCAGTGTTGTTTATACTAAAAATCCTGGAGCATTCTAGTTTCCCTTCTTCAGAAAATCTTTTAATTCTGAAATTATTTTCTTCTTCAGAAATATGAAACCATGCAGACGCTCCTATTCCTTTTAAAAATTGAGAATCGGTTGGTATATTATTTGGTTTATACATTTGCATTTTCAATTCCACTGAAATATCCTCTCAGTTTACTTTTGTTTATTTTTTTACACTCTATTCCTTCAACAATAAAATATTCTGAGTTTCCAATGCTTACATTTCTTTTTGGAGAAGGGGAAATACAGAAAGGAAATTTTAATCTTAATGTTTTCAGAAAAGAAGGCTCTGCTTTTCTGCTAATTTTCGCTACAAATCGGGAGCAATTGGTTCCGTTACACACAAAAGGACCATATGGAATCTCATCTTTTTCTTGCCATTTTTTCGCATAATTAAATGCAGATTTAAAATTTATATTTGAAACTACTGATGAGTAAAGACGGCCATCTCCATGATAAGATGTGTTATTTGCCACTTCAATTAAAAGATTTTCAATATTTTTAATTTCATTATTTTCAATAATTGCAAGTTGTTTTATTTCAACATCAGGGTCCGTTTCAGTATCTCTAATTCTTCCGTATCCGTTTGATGTGTGGTATCTTCCAAAATCAAAATAATGTAACTTTCCAGTTGAATAATCTACCAAAATAAGTGCCGAATGTCCGACTCTATATTTCCCATTAGTAGAAATTATTTTATCGTACCAAGCTCCAGAAGCTGTTACCATTCCTTCTGGCCATGCAAGTATAATAATGAAATCCTTATTAGTCATTTTGATTTGTAAATTCTTCTAAAATTTTAAAGAAATTAAGAATATCTTCTTTTGTGTTTTCTCTGTTTATACTTACTAACCTGATGAACTTATCAGTTTTATGCATCCCAAAACCAACCATAAGTTTATTAGCGTGGTAAAGTTTTATACATATCTCTTCTGGATCTAAATTTTTATAATTAAAACAAATTGACAAACTATCGTCAAAACTATATAATTTGTAATTATCATTATTTCTGATGTACTCTCTTGCAACATTTGCTAAATAATAGTTGTGTTCTACCATTTCTGCAATTCCGTTTGTTCCAACCGATTTCCAAAGTGTCCAGAATTTTAAAGCATTGTTTCTTCTTCCACATTCAAAAGAAGTTTGCCCCAAATTAAAATTTGAGTTGTCTGTTTGGTACAAATAAGCAGCTTCATTATTGAAAGAATTGTGTAAATATTTTTCATCTCTTAAAACAAAAATAGATGTAGAAAGAGGAGTTCCTAAAGTTTTATGGGCGTTAAAACAAAATGAGTCAGAATTTTCTACCCCTTTTATTAAATGTTTGTATTTTTTGGAAAAAATAATAGTTCCTGAATATGATCCATCAATATGAAACCAAATATTATGCTTTTTACAGATTTTACTTATTTCATCTATTGGATCAATTGCTCCCATAACGGTTGTTCCTACAGTAGCATTTACAAAAAATGGAGTATTCCCATTTTCGATATCGTTTATAATTGCATTTTCTAATTCAGATGAAATTATTTCACCCTTTTCATTTGCTGAAATATATCGAACATTATCTCTGCCAATTCCTGCGAATGATGCATTTTTCCCAATTGAATAATGAGAGTTCACCGAGCTATAACAAATTAAGTTTGAACAATTTCCTTTATTTTTTATCTCATTATCTTTTTTGTCTCTTGCGATAATAAGAGCCATAAAATTACTCATACTTCCTCCGGTTGGGAATGTTCCTCCACTGCTTTTCGGATAAGAAATTAACTCGCATACTTTATTGATTATTTCTTTTTCCACAAAAACCATAGGTCCAGCAATTTTGTAAGTAGCCATGCTGTTATTTAATATTACGGCCAACAAATCTCCTAAAACAGATTTACTTTCTCTTCCTCCATACAATTGGTTAAAAAATAATTTTCCAGAAGTTTTTGGAGTGTTTAAAATTAGTGACCTAAGAATAGTTGTAAAGTCTTCATCTTCAATCGCATTTTCTGATAAGGATATATCAAGTTGGTCAAAAAGTTTATCAGCCTCAATTCTTGTAGAAATTCCTTTTTCCTTCTCCTCTTTTAGTAAATCATCAACTAAGGAATTAAAAATTTTTAAATCGTCAACTATTTTTTTTGCCATTTTTTGGTTTTTGAAATTTTCTACAAAATTATAAAATTAGAGGAATAAATAACATTAATAATTATCTTTATATTCATTGATGAACGGATAAAATGATTATGAAATATTTTCATAATATTAGTTAAATTGTTATATTTGCAGTTATGAAAAAATTTATAATATTAATATTTGCTTTTATTTTCATAAACCATTCAAATGCTCAATTGGTAATAAATGAATATTCGGCTGCAAATTATGATAGTTATCAGGATAATTATGGAGACTATCGGGATTGGTTAGAGATTTACAATAGTTCTGCCGCACCAATTGATATTAATGGATATTATTTATCTGATAAAGTAATCAACCCAACAAAATGGCAAGTGCCGTCTTCATTTATTATTCCCGCAAATGATGTTGGAATTGTTTTTTGTTCTGGTAGAGATGAAGTAAGCGGGGGTTTTGCCCATACAAATTTTAAAATAACACAGACAAAAGGAAATGAGGTGTTCATTCTTTCGGACGCTTCTCAAGTTTTGTTAGATTCTATAACTGTCCGTCCAAATATTAAATCTCACTCAACAGGTAGAGAAACAAATGGAAGTTCTATTTGGTCTGTATTTGATAATGCAACTCCTACTATTGCAAATACAGGGGCATTTGAACGATACTCTTCTACTCCTATTTTTTCTATCCCTTCAGGATATTATAGCGGATCTGCACAAGTAATAATAACATCAGCTGATCCTAACGTAACCATATATTATACTACTGACGGCAGAAGACCTGACAATACATCTACTCAATATACTACTCCTATAACTTTTACTCAAACCACAGTTTTAAAAGCGGTTGCTTATAATTCGAATCCTAATATTCTTCCCTCTTTCATTGAATACTGTACTTACTTTGTTGATGACACTCACACTATTCCAATTCTGTCAATTTCTGGGGATGAAGTTTTGGATTTATTAGATGGAGGATGGGGATCTTCATCATTAGAACCAGAGGGCACTATAGAGTGGTTTGATAAAGATGGTAATATCATAGATAAAGGAATGGGAGAGTATAATAAACATGGAAATGATTCTTGGGCGTACGACCAGAGAGGGTTTGATTATGTAATGAGAGATCAATTTGGATATAATCACGCACTTCAGGATAAACTTTTTATGACGAAAGATAGAGAAAAATTTCAAAGAGTTATTGTTAAAGCTGCCGCGAATGATAATTATCCATTTTCTTATGGAGGATCAGGGGCTCACATTAGAGATGCTTATGTCAATCATTTATCTCAACTTGCAGACTTGCGATTAGATGAACGATCAACTACTTCCTGTATTGTTTATTTAGATGGATCATATTGGGGGGTTTATGAAATGAGAGAAAAAACAGATGATCATGATTTTACCGATTATTACTATGATCAGGATAAAAATAATTTACAATATTTAAAAACTTGGGGTGGAACATGGACGGAATACGGAGCTCCAAATGCGCAACCAGATTGGGATAATTTTGTTGCTTATGTTGCGACAAACCCTATGAACATACAAGCAAATTATAATACTGCAAAATCTCAATATAATACAGGAAGCTTAATTGACTATTTTTTATTGAATTCTTATGTAGTTTGTGCAGATTGGTTAAACTGGAATACAGGATGGTGGAGAGGAATGGATCCTAATGGAGATAAAAAGAAATGGAGATATACTTTATGGGATATGGATAATACCTTTGATCATGGAACGAATTATACTGGAGTCCCTACTATGTCTGTAAATGCAGATCCTTGCGATCCGAGTAGTTTGAGTGATCCCGGAGGCCAAGGGCATGTTCCTATTTGGAATGAGATGCTTACAAATGAAGAGTTCTTTGATGATTATATAAATAGATGGCAGGATTTAGCAACTTCAGACTTATCTTGTGATAATATGATAAATATACTAGATAGTATGATTGATGTTATTGACCCTGAAATGCCACGACAAATTGCAACTTGGGGAGGGAATTACGCTACATGGCAATCCAATGTTCAGGATATGAGAGACTTTATACTTGCTAGGTGCAGTATTATGAACAATGGTTTTATCCCATGTTATCCAGATTTATCAGGACCATATGATGTGACAGTAGAAATTATTGGAATTGGTGAGGTGGAAATGAGTGATAATAATATAATTAATGAAACTAATATCCCGCAAGTTTATAGCAGATTTGGAGGAGTGGTTCTTCCATTTGAAGTGAAAAGTGGTACTTTTCAGTATTGGGAGGTGTTACCAGCAGGTGTTTACTTATACGACCCTATTTTAGATACCTTAGCATTTGAATTGCAAGGTGATGTAACTGTAATAGCAAATTTTATCCCTCCAACGCCAACAAGAGATATCGTGTATAAAATAGATCCTGCAGGAACTACAACTTCAATAGATATAAATGGGGTTAATATGAGTGTTTTTCCAACTTCAGTAAATTATACAATAGGAGATACTGTTACGGTTGTCCCTCAGATTGATCCACTTTGGGGGTTTGACTATTGGGAAACAGATTCTGTAATTATGATGCCTTTAAATACAAATCCTACAGATTCATTTTATGTAAACTTTCATGATACAGTAGTTCTTCATATTTATGAACTTCCTACTATTGAAGCATTTATTTCTGGAAATGACACTATTTGTGATAATGGAAAAGATATGGCTGAGGTGAGCGTTTCTTTTAGTGGAGTTATTCCATTTACTTTTACATATAAGTACAATGGAATCCCTCAGCCTTCAATAACAACTATGTTAAATCCTTACATTATTAGTAGTAAAAATGAGGGAGAGTACACACTTATTAATTTTGCAGATGCAAATGAAGTAGGAGGAATTAGCGGGCAAGCTTTTATTAATGTTTTAGAAGCTCCTATTTCTGCTTTTCATGCTAATCCTGACACAATGACTATTTTAAGTTCTGAAAGTAATTTTGTTGATGATTCTGAAGGAAATATTGTAAATTGG
>Ga0233427_10003348_pt1 | contig 14131 bp, 20 predicted proteins | sample SI_118_April2016_5_FD_179885 | JGI IMG/M metagenome (GOLD analysis project Ga0233427, IMG submission 179885) | Seawater microbial communities from Saanich Inlet, British Columbia, Canada - SI_118_April2016_100_MG | ecosystem: Environmental > Aquatic > Marine > Inlet | place: Canada: British...
TTTTCTAGATGTTGTGGAAATTAGAATTAGATGAAGAATATTTTCGTATATATGATTCTAAAAAATTGATTGCGGGATATTTTGATCCGGACTATGGCGATATTTTTCCAAAAAAAAACTCTGAGCAGATTATTTCATCTATGCAAAAAAACCATGATCCTATTTTGGGTGGAATGATCATGGTCCCTCTAGTTAAATTCCGTTTATTTGATACTGATTTGGATACAGTTCTTTCAAAAGTGCAAGAAAACATAACGCGTGTTTCTGAACATTTACAAAAATGGGACAATTTTTTATCTAACACAAAAAATCAAATCCATTCTATTCGGATATCTCATACGGATCAAGACATGCTTACCGTCACTTTTCCGATATCCTTCTCAAAACCTACACCTCTAGAAAGAAAGCAATTGTTGGATGAGATTTCTCCCACTCTGGATTTATTACAGAAATCAGATTTGTTATGACCTATACATACTAAGTTTGTTTACTATTTTTTTTGAAATTATTATCTTTATGGCAGATGCTCAATTTTCCATTCTTCAGCCTCATTAATACAATTAAACCACTCAACTTCTATTGTATCCGAATCAAATTCTCCTACCTCGTTTTTAAATTCTGTATTACATTGGTCTTTCATATTCTCTGAAACCCGAATAACTTGTTGTGCTGATACGCCTTGTGGGGCTTCAAATTTTTCTCCTCCCTCATAATCTTTTACACCTGCTTTAGCTGATTGAAATTCAGCCAATCCCAAATTTTGATACTCGTATGCTTCTTGAATTAATGTATCTGATCTTACCTTTGCTGATTCATCTCCTGTTTTTATCCATTCGATAAATTCTGAATCACTTTCTAGTTGGGTCTCAGATGAGATCTTTAATAGTGCAACTGAACTCTTGAATAATTCTGGTGGTGTTAATTTATCATATTTGGAAATTATCTCTCTAAATTTTTTCAAATGTACTTCATAATATTCCAATAACTCTACTTTTGTAATGTCTTCTTCTTCCCAACTAGTTTTTTCAGAATAAAATTTTATCTGCAGATCACTAACTTCTTTTTCAATTTGTGCTAATTCGTTTCCAAACTGTAACCCTTTCTGTTTGGTTTGCTCAAATGAATAATTGTATCCTGCAATTGTTCCGATGATGATGATGACTATTGCAATAATTACTATGTTTTGAATTTTCTTTTTCTTCAAAGATAATCTATATAATTTCCATCTTCGCCTAATTTTAGTTCAATTGTAAATTCAGTACCGCTGATAAATGAGTCATTTCGAGTTGATCTCACTCTTCCTATGACTAATTCATATGGCCAAATCTCGACTACAATTGAGCCTACTTTTGCAGTTGGTGTTTCTGTAATTTCCATATCCTCACGCTTGACTCCGTGTCTTTCTAACATGTGAATTGAGTGATCTAAAAGCGGTTTTGGATTATTATAATTCAGTACCCAAACCGTTCCTTCATAATCAATTTTTTGCAATTTGAAACAATTCTAAATCATCTCATATAACAATTATTCGGGTGCAATCACATTTAGTGTCATTGTACTGACAACTCTAGTTAATTTCCTGATGACTGCAATTGCTTTTTCAAATCCATCTTGATCTTCTGTTTGAATTTCAGCAATCACATCGTATGCCCCAAAAGTAAGATATGCATTACTGATATCTTTCATTTGTTTTAATTCATCCACGATATATTCTTCAGCTCCTAGATCACAATTTAATAAAATGAATCCTTTGTGCATTACTTTATCTTGTAATAATTAACAAAGTTCGGGTCTTTAAGTTTTACAGTTTTTACCATCTGCTACGTCCGCCATAGCTGTTCTTACTGTCTTTATCACCATATCTTTTTTTATTGCCTCTGTCATCTCTATCTCTACCGCCGGATCCTCTATATCCGCCACCACCAGATCTTCCGTAACCTCCGGAACGACCTCCTCTGGAATAGTTTGATCTTGATTGTCCACCATATCTTCTTGATGGCATTTGTCTTTTTAGAGGGTCTGGAATTGAAATTTGAATTCCCATTTCTTCATTCAAATCTTTTAGTGGTACTTTGATTTGACGTTTGATAAGATTCCAATCCCCTATTGATGAATATGAAACAAATGTTATTGCTCTTCCCTTTGCACCTGCTCTAGCTGTTCTTCCAATTCTGTGGAAATATGCCATCTCTACATTTGGTACATCATAATTGATTACTAGTTCTACTCTTGGAACATCAATACCTCTGGATGCTACATCTGTTGCGACTAAAATATCTGCTTTACCACTACGGAATTTTCCCATTGATTGCTCTCTTCTATGTTGTGACATGTCTCCTTCAATTGCTACTGCATTGAATTTTTCTTGATGGAGGAATTTTGCAACATCTCTTGTTCTATATTTTGTAGAACAAAATACAATGACTTGGCCTTTTATTGGTTTGACAAAATCAATTAGATACTTGGACTTGTCTCGGTCTTTAATTACTAAATATGCCTGATCTATTCCTTCCCCACTAAGATCATCAGCATCCAATAGGAATTGTTTTGGGTTATGCAGATATTCTTCTGATAGTCTTAGAATCTCTGTTGGCATTGTTGCTGAAAACAATGACATTACTCTGTCTTCTGGTGCTAAATCTAAAATAAATGAAATATCATCTACAAATCCCATATCTAACATTGTATCTGCCTCATCTAGAACGATATGGGTGATATCTCTAAGTTCTATTGAGCCTCTTTTAAGATGATCAATTAGTCTACCTGGTGTTGCCACAACAATTTCTACTCCTCTGTGAAGAGCATCCAACTGAATTCCCATTCCTTGTCCTCCGTAAACTGTTGCTACTTTGATTTTAGTATGCTTTGCAAATTTTTTGATTTCATCAGTAATTTGCATTGCAAGCTCTCTTGTAGGGGCCATGACCAACCCTTGAATTCCATTTCTTGGTTGTATTTCCTGCAACATTGCTAATGCAAAAGCTGCAGTTTTGCCAGAACCTGTATGTGCTTGTCCTACAACGTCTCTGCCTGTAAGTAATACTGGGATTACTGCTTCTTGAATTGGAAATGCTTCTTCATATCCTTGATCTATAATTCCTTTTAGTATCTCTTCTTTTAATCCTAATTCTTGAAATTTTGTCATTTTGTTTTCTTCTCTTAAGCAATGACGAAAAGCTTCATTGCTTGCTCGTCATTATTCCGATATCCGCGATGCCTGTAAAGGTCTAATAAACGCTTGTTATTTTTTACGCATCTAACTGTGCATCGATAATTTTTTTGAAACTCTCAAATGGCTGAGCTCCCTTTAGTTCAACATATCCTATTTGATCATTTCCTACAAAAAATCCTGGAGTTCCTGAAACTCCATAATTCTGTCCATCTTCTAGATCTTTTTGAATCTCTTTGATGTATTTTCCATTAGTTAGACATGAATCAAATGTTTCTTGATCCAAATTCATTTCTGTTGCATATTGGCTAAACAATGATAACGCATCAACGGTTTCTTGTCTATTCCATTGATTTTGATTATCAAATAACTTATCGTGCATCTCTCTGAACTTACCTTGTTCATTTGCACATTCTGCTGCAACTGATGCTGGCAGTGCATTTGGATGAATGCTCTGAATTGGGAAATCTCTGAACACTAGTTTGACTTTGCCTTGTTCAATATATTCATCAAGAATTAATGGAAGTGTTTGAGTGTGGAATCTTGCACAAAATGGACATTGAAAATCTGAAAACTCTATTATTGTGATCTTAGCATCTGGATTTCCAATAATTGGATCATTATCTGCTGAAATTCTTACTGGAGCAGTTGGTTGAGTAGTGGGTAGTTGTTTTTGTAATATTTTTAACTCTAATTTGGAAATTGCATCTTGTAACTCTTCTTTGGAAACTTGGTCTGAATTCAGATTTGACATATAAGAGCCTGCAAAAAATGCTGCAATTCCTATTATTACAATTAATCCTATAACTAGTCCCTTAAATGTCGATTTTTTTACTGAAATTGTTTCATCATTACTTTGATCATTGTGTTCATCATTACTTTGATCAAATTCAAAATTATCTGAACTCATTTGAATTTGTTCGAAAATTAAGCATACTTAATCGTATTGCCAAATCCTGAAACGTGATTAATTTTTAAGAAATTTTGAAAGCCAATGACGGGATCCGAACCCACGACCTACTGATTACAAATCAGTTGCTCTAACCAGGCTGAGCTACATTGGCACGAAATGAAATGAAATTTTTCAGGTTTAAAATGTTACTTGACAGTTAATCTGTAAGATCATTGTCGAAAAATATTCAAATTAACCGTAGTTTATAATAATGCCGTTTTTTGATACCAGTTATGAGATACATTGAACCAATTAGAGTTAAGGTTTTGATGATAATGTTTTCTGCAACAGGGGTCCTTGGAATAGTTATTGGACTATCTCCAATTGCAGCCGGACAAGGAGTGATGATTACATTCATGGGTGTAATTAATATCGGATTGGCTGCATTTTTTGCATTTCTCTTTTTGACACAAATTCAAAAAGAACCTGATAAAAGAAAGAAGAAAAAATACCGTGACTAGGATATTTTATAATCTATACCTGATGAAACTTTTCTTAAATTGATATTAATTTGAATTATTTTTGGAATCCTCAATTTAATTAAAATATAAATAATCTTTTCAATTCATCAATTCAGAAATGTTAGACCTGGTAGCAAAGAATCTATTTCTTACAAAAGGCAAAGGTGTCCATGAAGATAGACTTACTAGCTTTGAATACGCTCTGAGAGATGCAGGAATTGCTGGAACCAACCTTGTATTGATTTCAAGCATCTTTCCACCTGAAGCAAAACTAATCTCAAGAAAAGAAGGTCTAAAAAAAATTAAACCTGGCCAAATTTTATTTACCATTTATTCCAAAAACCAAACTAATGAGCCTCACCGAATGTGTGCTGCATCTGTAGGCATTGCACAACCAAAAGATACGAAACGATATGGATATCTTTCTGAATACGAATCTTTTGGACAAAATGAAACTCAGTCTGGTGACTATGCTGAAGATATTGCAGCACAAATGCTTGCATCCTCATTGGGAATTCCATTTGATGTTGATAAAAATTGGGATGAAAAAAGACAACAATGGAAAATTTCGGGACAAATCTACAACACTCATCATGTCACTCAATCAACACGGGGTGATAAGGATGGAAAATGGACTACTGTGTTTGCAGCAGCTGTGCTTTTACTGTAATTATTTTTTATATCCTTTAAGATAAAACAATGCAGCAGCTATTGCAACTATTGAAATAATTATTACAACCATTATTGATTCATCAAATCTTATATTTTCAAGTTGAGTGGATTGAAGATCTTTTCCTTCTAGAGAGAATTTTAATTTTTCTTTGTTAACTGATGGCTCTTCTCCAAAAATATATTTTCCTTGAATCCTTTGCCCTTCTTGAGGATCAAAAACCCATCCTTCTTTTGTAATATCTGTGGGGATTCTCTCACCATCAATAATTTGTGTTGGAACAATACTTCCTTTGACATCTGAAACATTTGTATTTTCAGGCGATAAAATCACCACTTGAATTAGGGAATTAAGAGGATAGAATCCTGTTGAAAAATAATCTGATCTTTTAAGATTTTCAACTTTTAGAAATTCTAATGGACTGACTTTAGAAATTGCTGATGCCTTATTTGGATAGTCTACTGATAATTTTAACTGCAAAAGTGATTTTGAATCTAACGGAATTAACGAAAATGTCATTTTTGCGTTTTCTTCAAACGATAAATTTCTTGCAACATCATAAAATCCCCCACTTTCTCTAATTATTTTTGGAATTAGTATTGCTGATATTTTTTCATACATTGAATTAGTATCCTCCATCGGCATTGTGTAAACTGCTGAAATCATACCCTTTCCTGAAATTACTCCTGAAGTCTCAAGTGCTTTATTTGATCCATCACTAGTGTGGATGAAAATCGAATGAAATTTAGCATCTGTATCAAATGCTTGGTTAATCTCTGCGATATATGATTCTGCAATTACTTTTGTTGAATTTTGAATAGTGCGTATCGAATTATCCTCTGGATTTCTTTCTACATTTACCAAAATACATGATTGATCTACTACTCCAAGAATACACTGATTTTGATTAGTTAAAATTATTGCTTTTACTCTCTCATTTTCTCTAATTTTTTGTTCTAATTCTGCTGGAATTTTTATTTCTTGAATACTGGTGCTTTGTAATGTAATTGATGCTGTAACATTTTGAGAAATACTCTTGTCTACAATTACTTGTGCAGTTTCTTGAAACGTTGCAAGATCTATTTCTTGCGAATAGGCATAGTTTGTTGAAATTCCAACTAACACAATTAATGTCCATAACCACAAATTATTTCTCATATGTTGTACCTTTAGTCTTGAAAATATTAAATTTACTCTTACTTTGTACATTTGTGATCTTGTGGTTTGATGATTTTTTTACAAAAACCCGTTATCGAGTACCTAATATTCCCATCCATCAAATGTATAGTTAGCATTGGCATTAATTCCATTTCTCGTTGATCTATTCCAAGACCCTATATTTTCCGTAATTGCAGTTTTGGGTGCTTTTGGCATTGGATTATTTCAAGGAATCATTTTGGGACGAGCAATTCTTGTTAGATTTCCACGTCTGCAAAATCGTGTAAAAACTGTATCCATTTCTCTGTTTGTCATATTTTTGATAAATGGTATTTTGAGCGTTCCACGTTTTGCATCTCCTGAAAAAATTGATCTCTCAAATTTGTCTGCAAGTGGTCCTGGTGAATTTGTCTCTGTTCTCTTTTTGATCTTTGGGATGAATACTGGATTCCTAACTGTTCTTGCAATTTCTGTGACTGTTATGACTTTTGTTCTTTTAAAATTCACTAATCTTAATAGAATAGCAAAATCATTTGTCTTCTTTTTTAGTGCTCTTTTGTTGATATTTACGGCCATAAGCAGATTCACAGATCTTACTCCTAGTGCATTTGAGGTGTTACTGTATTTTCTTTACCAGTTAGGAATCACAATCGGAATTTTGGCTGGTACTATTAGAAAAATCAAACCTAAAAAAATGAATTTAAAATAATTTCAAACGTTTAAATCGGATTATTCTTGATTGTGACTTGACATCGAATTCAAACCGTTCGGGGAACAAGCTGGCAGTCCATGCGTTGGACTGTCAGCCCCATTTATTAAAAAATTCAGTTTAATGATGATAATGCTTTAACTTGTTCTTTGACATAATCAAATCCCTCTTGCCAAAATTTTGGAGATCTTATATCAAATCCATATTCTGAAAGTAACTTCTCAGGTTTTTTTGAACCCCCTGCTGCAAGAATGTTGATGTATGCTGGAACAAAATCCTTTCCTTCTTTTTTATATCTCTGAAATAATGACAATGCAAGTAAATTTCCAAAAGAGTATGCATAGCAATAAAACGGTGTGTGATAAAAGTGTGGAATACAACTCCACTCTATTGCAAAGTCATCAGAAAGATTAACTGAATTTCCAAATTGTTCTTTTAGGTTTTGTAAATATGTCTTTGAAATTTCATCAACTGTTGTCCCTTCACCAATTTGTTTATGCGCATCAACTTCAAAAATTGTGAAAAATGATTGTCTGAGAATTGTCGCATACAAATCATCAATTTTTTCTGATAACATTATTTTCTTTTCATTATTTGAAATTTTGTCCGACAAATTATCGTACAACAATAATTCTGAAAATGTAGATGCTGTTTCTGCTAAAGGTAATGGTGCATCTTGAACAAGAATGGATCTGTTTTGAGCTGCTTGGCTGTGAACTGCATGACCTAATTCATGCGCTAAGGTAAAAACATCTCTTGATTTCCCTGTGAAATTTAATAGAACAAATGGTGTTATTTTTGGTGTCAATGTACTGCAAAACGCACCGTCTCTTTTCCCCTGCCTGATTGATGAATCAACATGATTCTCATTGAACACTTTTCGTGCATAGTCTTCCAAAGTATTGCTGAACTTCCCTAATGATTCAAAGACTAGTTTTACTGATTTGTTGTATGTGTAATTTTTTTCTTTAATGTTTGCTGCTGCTGGAGCATATACATCATATCTTCTGAGTTTTTTCATTTTTAACATCTTTGCCTTTTGAACAAAGAATTTTTGAAAGATCGGAGAATTTTTTTTACAAACCTCTAGGAGGGACTCTATAGTTTTATCATCCACATCATTTCCAATATTTCTCATAGAAATTGGACTCTTGTATCCTCTAATCTCAATACCTTCATCTCTCCAATTAAGAACAATATTTTGATAAATCTCCCCCACCACTCCTTTGTTTTCAGTATATTTTGTAAGAATGGTTTTGTATGCTGTTTCACGAATCTTTGGATTTGTACTTCGAACAAAGTTTGTAAGTTCTTCTCTTGTCATTTTTTTATTCTTATTTCCAATTTTCATTTGGTATTCAAATGCATTAGTTATTTTATCATGGAGTTTCACAAGTGCAGAAATGCCTGTAACATCTAATGTATTGATAATTCGTTCTTCAGGTTCAGTAAGGGCGTATTTTGCAAATAGTCTTTTGTGTGCTAAATATTCTGTAAGTTCCCCTGCATCTTTCATGAGTCTTTGTGCATTTTTTTCATCTACTTGTGTTTTCCACCATAAATCAAAAAATAAAATTTTATTTGAAATCTCTGAACCAAGCTTTGACATTTTAGTCATCAAAGATGTTGCCTCATCTGATTGAGTGTCTGATGAATATGACAATGATGCATATCCTCCAATTTTACTCATATTTTCAGAAATTTTTTCTACTTGTTGTAAAATATCCTTGAATTTCTTAGATGACATTTTAGGATTTAGATTTGATTTTATTTTTTCAAACTTTATTGCCTGTGCCTCTAATTCTTGTATCTGTTTTTGAAATGCAACACTTTTTGGATTCTTTGCTAATTTTGAAAGATCCCACCCTCCAAGCTGATATTCTGACACATTTTTTTCCAATCACAACTATTAAAAAATGAATGTGTGATGAAATTCTTAAATCTCAAATTTACGTATGATATACGTGGCAACAAGTGAAGATCTTAGAAATGATATTCTAAAAGCAACTGATGAACAACAGAGACTGATGGCACTCAGAAAACCTCTTTTGGGTTCTAAAGATAATGAAGATCAAATGAATGCATTTCGTATAACCACTCAAATTTTGAAATATGAGGATTTTATCCGAGATACTGAAAAACAGATTAGAACAATGAATTAACGGCTATATTTTACCGTGTATTAAAAAAATCAATAATACTCTTTATGAATATAACACCATTTCCAAATATCTCCTGGAATTGCTTTCATTACGGGATGTCCAGTTTCTTTATGGTGTTTTGTTGCATGTTTTCCAATTGATGAATCACAACAACCTACATGTCCACATGTTAGACACATTCTAATTGCTACTACTGGTAGGTGCTCTTCTTCACATTCTTCACAGCTTTTAGTATTTGGAGAAACCCATTTCTTTTCTTCAGAGAAATGTTCACATTCTTTTGGCATGTTAGTATTTTTTCAAAGTATCTTTGTATCTTTTAATTGATTCAATGATTACTTTTTTAGCATCTTTTGCTGATTCCCAACCTAATATTTCTACTTTTTTTCCCTCTAAATCTTTGTACACTTGGAAAAAGTGAGCAATTTCTGAACGATAATGATCTTCTATATTTTGAATATCTGTAGTATGTAGATATCTGGGATCATTTGTTGAGACACAAATAATCTTGTCATCTGGTTCCCCATCGTCTTTCATCTTAAGTAATCCTATTGGTCGTGCTTCAATTAAAATTCCTGGATATGTCGAATTTGTAACTAATACTAATGCATCAAGTGGGTCGCCATCTTCAGATAATGTTTGAGGTATCAGTCCATAATCTCCAGGATAATGAAATGGTGAAAATAACACTCTATCTAATTTTATCATGTTATGTTTTTTGTCATATTCGTATTTGTTCATAGAACCTTTTGGTATCTCTACAATCACGTTAATAATTTCGGGAATATCTGACCCTGATTCAATATCGTGCCAAAAATTCTTACTCATTTTACAGCTCTGAGTTTTTTTGTAGAGTATATGAATTAAACAAAAAATTTTGGCTAGATTATGCTAGCACATTTTGATTCGGAATAACCTTGAAAATCTTTACAACGTATTGACCTTCAAAGATATCAATTACCTCGCCAGTATTATTGTCCATACTTCTTACTCTGAATTTGTATTCGTATGACCCATCTCCTTTCACATCTACTTGTGCAACATGAACTGGATCTTCTCCTTTGTAAAATTGAATTATTACTGGATATCTTTCAACATAGTCTGATGGTGCTCCAACTACTGCTCCCCATGGAAGTGTATTGTCTTGAGGGATAGTCATAGTAGTAATTGTCTCTTCTAAACTGATTTCTTCATTAATTGGTGAAACAATTACTGAATTTTGACTAGTCTCAGCTGAAACATCTCCTGGAATCATTATTATGCTAAAAATGGTCATAACTGATGCCATCAGAACTAGATTTAATTTTCTATTCATTTTAGATTATTTTCTTTGAAGTTACTTAAAACATTTATTACAAATTTGTACTATGGTAACTCTTCTTCCAAATCCGAACATACTGCATGGACCCACTGATCTTTAGAATTTTTTAGAATTGTTTTCCCAGTTTTGATTGCCCCATCACATTCTACACACGTTCCATTAAATCTGGCTTTCATATATTCACTCTAATTCCTTCTAATTTTAAGTAGAGGGTAATGGACCGGATGGGATTTGAACCCACGACCTTTGCGGGAATTACTTCCTTACGCAGTGTGAGTGCGTCATCCAAACCAAACTAGACGACCAGTCCAACAAATTTACACTAGTACAAGCTTTTCAGTCTTTAGATTTCCCGATATTTTGTAATTACCTTGACCTTTAGTACTGTTTTTCAAGAAATTATAACATGTCTTTACAAGAATTTGATTCTTTAATTGATAGAATGAAGTTAGCATATGAATATGCTGAAAATCTAGGGCAATACGCCGATGCTGCTAAAATATTATTTCAAATGAATGAAGAATTGCCTGATGACTTACAACTATCTTTGGAAGAATTAGATAATGCAGAAGCTGCAAAATCCTTCACTCTAAAATACAATAATGAATTAAAATCTGCAATTGTGAGTCATAGACAAAGATTGATGAATTACTAGTTCTATTTCTTTACGCCGAGATTTCTGTTCTTTAATCTCAAGTATGGATTTCTGCATTTTCTGCATCTTGTTGCACCTACATCATTTCTACATCCACATTTGAAGCAAATTCTCATTACAAGACGTGCTTGTTGTGCAATTCGTTTCTTTTCTGGATCTGTTATAGGCATGATTTTTCTCCTTTATTCCTCTCTTTTATTCTAATCGGATTTTTCCATCTTTCCTGCTAGTAATACTGGTACTTCTGCAGGTCTCTTTGCAACAGGAATGTTTGCCTTGTTAAACATGGATACCTTGGATTCCGCAGAACCATAAGTTCCCATAACTATAGCTCCTGCATGTCCCATTCTCTTTTCTTTAGGAGCTGCTCTTCCTGCAATGTATGCTACAGTTGGTTTGTTAAATCCTGAATCGATAATTTTCTGAGCTAAAATTTCTTCAGAATCTCCGCCGATTTCACCTACTACTACTAATCCTTCCAAATCTGGAATGTCTTTTACCATCTCAAATGCATCAATGAGTCTTGTTCCATTAACTGGGTCTCCTCCAATCCCAATTGTAATTGATTGTCCAAATCCTGAATTAGTTAGAGCATCACAAATCTCATAAAGTAAAGTTCCACTTTTTGATAATACTGCAATCTTTCCAATTTTGAAAGGCATTGGTGGCATGATTCCAATTTTAATTAATTCTGGAATCATAATTCCTGGAGTATTTGGACCAATTACTACTGCGCCTTTCTCTTTAGCAAGTGTTAATGTCTCCATGGTATCTCTAATTGGGACGTGCTCTGGAATTGCAACTAGTAGTTTGATTCCTGCATTTAGTGCATCTTTTGCAGCAGACAAAAAGAATTTTGCTGGAACAAAGATAATTGAAATTTTTGCATTTGTTGCATCAACTGCTTCTTGCATAGTGTTGTAAATTGGGACACTATCATTCCATGTTTGGCCTCCTTTACCAGGAGTTACCCCTGCAACAACATTGGTTCCATACTCTACCATCTTATTTGCATGAATTGAGCCATATGACCCTGTAATTCCTTGGACGATTACTCCTTTTTTCCCATAATCCGAATCCTCTGGTTTACCTTTGAGTAATTGGAAAATATCTGTCAATTTTTTACTCCCATTACTGCTGCGTTGATTGCTTCTTCTACTGTGGTGAAAATTTTGGTTCTAGATCCTTGTAGCATTTCAGTTGCTTTTTCTGATTCTGTACCTTTCAGTCTTGAAAATACTGGCAAGTCAATTAGGTTATCTTCATATGCTTTTAGAAATGCTTCAGCTACTACTGTGGTTTTTACAATTCCTCCATAGAGATTTACTAAAATCCCTTTTACTCTATCTAATTTACTAATCAAAGTTAATGCTTCATACACTGATTCTGTAGTTGCACCGCCACCAACATCAAGAAAACATGCAGGCTTTCCACCATTATCTGATAACATATCTAGTGTAGACATTACAAGTCCTGCACCATTCCCAACAACTGCGATATCGCCATCTAATTCTACTAGGGAGAACCCACTTTTTTCAGCTTGTTCTTCAATCTCTGTCTTTTCTTGGTATTTTTCTAATTCTGGATGTCTAAAATTACTATTATCATCTGTTACAAATTTACCATCTAGTGCCATAATTGAATCATCTTGCATTATTGCAAGTGGATTAATCTCTACAAGTTCTGCTTCTTTTTCAATTGTGAGTTTTGATAATTTTTTCAAAGTATCTACAAATTGCTCTGCTGTATTTCCCTCTAATCCCATTTCTTTTGCAACTTCTTTTGCAAGTTCATCTGAAACTTCTCCTAATCCGACTTCTTTGATAATTTGATTTTTGACTGATTCAATTTCAACTCCGCCTTCAGCTGATGCAATTATTGTGTAGCATCTTTTTGAACGATTCAAAAACAATGACAGATACAATTCTTTTTTGATGTCTGCCATCTTTTCTAGAAGAATTGCCCTTGCTTTTTCACCTTTTATTGTCAAATCCATAACTTGAGGGTATTTCAGCTCAAATTCATCATCATTTTGGCATTTTTGAATACCTCCTGCCTTTCCTCTGCCTCCAACTGGTACCTGAATTTTAATTACAAATGGATATCCTATCTCTTTTGCATGTTTTCGTCCTTCTTCAATATCTGTAGATGCTATACTGTCAAGTAGATTAATTCCATATTCTCGAAATAATTCCTTTGCTTGAAACTCTAATAGTTGCATGCAGAAATCTTGAATTTTACGGTCTTTATTAACTATGATATTATTTTAGCTGCTCTTCTAGAAATTCAATCATTTCTAAAAAGCGATCTTTACTTTTTCTCAATAATTCTTGAGGATACTCTTCAATTGTAAATACAAATTGTTGGTGAAAACTTGGAACCAAAATTCCTCCTGATGTAACCATTTGTTCAATCACATATCCTTTGGTAAGAGTACATACAATTTCTTCATACGATTCTTCTTCTTCTTCTAGGGTTTGTCTGAAAAGAACAATGGGTCTATTTGTTTTTGTAACAATGTCTGAGCCTTTTTTTAACAGATCTGATAATTGTTGAATTTGCCATGCATCCAGGCTAATCTGTTTTACCATGTAATTATTACGTGATTTTTCTATTTAACCGTGATAAAACAACGTATTTTCACTATTTGTCATCAATAAAGTAACCGTGGAATGAATCTAAAAGAAAGAAAATAATTTTGGGTTTTATCCCATATCTAAAGCTCTAGAGTGTTTTCTAGTATGTGGTCTTTCACCTGCATACTTTCTTCGCATGTGTCCTGATGGTCGTCCATAGATTAACTCTAAGAACCAAGACTCATGTTCTATCTCTTCGGCAAGAATATCTTTTGCAATATCATATGTTGCAGGATCT
>Ga0233427_10003355_pt1 | contig 14100 bp, 9 predicted proteins | sample SI_118_April2016_5_FD_179885 | JGI IMG/M metagenome (GOLD analysis project Ga0233427, IMG submission 179885) | Seawater microbial communities from Saanich Inlet, British Columbia, Canada - SI_118_April2016_100_MG | ecosystem: Environmental > Aquatic > Marine > Inlet | place: Canada: British...
TATTTAATTAAAATAATTATATTTATTTAATTAAATTAAAAATAAAAATAAAAAATATTTAATAAATATAATATATATATAATATAATATAATTATTATAATAATAAATTTAAAATGAGTTCTAATGAATTAAACTTTGATAATAAGAATGCTATGCTTAACCAACAACGCAATTGTATTAACCGTGATGGCTCTAAAAAGTTCAATATTAATTACAAAGCCATGTCTCACGATGATAAATGTTTTGTAGATATTGATACTCGTCAATCCATTGGTCCAGGTAATTACAGCGTTACCAATCTTTATGATTGTGAATGTCTTATTCCCGAAACTGTTAAGCACGCCACCGACAATGTTTCTATGCCCTTTAAAAATGGTGTTGGAACTGAAAACCCCTGTGTTGTCGATGATGGTAGTAAATTACGTATTGGATTACATAAAAAATACCCCAAGTGTAATCAACAATTATTCGAACGCCCTTACAAAACCGTTCCTTATATGGGACGTGGAAACTTAAAAGCCGACGAAGAAAGCGAACTTAAATTCGCCGAAGATACTAAAATTAAAAGAAGTAGCAATACCCTTTCTGGTATTACTATCCCTCAACAATACACTCCTTTAATCGACCACCTTTCCCACAATGTTCAAAATGTCGACCATATCGTTCAAGAATCTGTTGCCCCTAGTTGGAGACGTGGTGGTTCCGATACACGCTTAATTGTCCGTGATTATGATTATGCCGTTCGTTGTAATAAAGCATATATGAAAAAATCTACCAATGAAGAATTTTGGAGCGGTAAAGGCAGTCTTTTAACTCAATAAATAATTAATTTAATGTTGTATATTGATTTTTTTATAGTTTAATATTTTTATATTTTTATATTTTTTTTATTTTTAAAATGTTAAAATGTTAAAAAATGAATTAAATTAATTCTTTATTTAGTAAATTATGGGTTTTGCTCCGGTTGGTCTTGGTGGTGGGCTATCTGATAATGTTGGTTTTTGTCCGGTTGGTCTTGGTGGTGGGCTATCTGATGATGTTCGTTTTTGTGCGGTTGGTCTTTGTGGTGGAGCAAAATTAGTAAATTGACTTACTATATTGTTATTTGTAATACTATTTTGTATGGTTTTAATATTTACACTATTACTATAAATTTCAGAACTATTATGTATAATAGGTTGTATTAAATACTTAAATATTGCTTTCTTATTACCTATATTTGTTAAATAATTCATTAGTGTATTATCATTTTTCATACTATTTTGAAAATTATTACTGGTATAATATCCTTTACATAAAATATAGTTAGCAATAATCTTATTAATATTTTCATCTTGTGCTGGCTCTCCGGCTCCACCTTTTATATTATTTTTCTTAGAACCATTTTTTCTCTTTTGTAAAAAAGTAGTTAATTTTCTAGACTTATTATTTTTAGTCTTATTCTTATTTTTATTTTTATTTTTTAAACTATTTTTTCTAGTTTTATAAAATTTTTTTGTATTCGCCATAGTTTAAGTTTAAAATATATAAATTAATAAATAAATTATTATTATATTAGATAATAAAAAAGTTTAAATAAATTTTAAAAAATATTTTTTTAATTAAATAAAATGTTAAAAATGTTTAAAAAATAAATTAGTTTAAAATTTTATAAAAAGATGCACCATGTGGGACTCGAACCCACGACCCTTGCCTTATAAGAGCAATGCTCTGCCAACTGAGCTAATGGTGCATATGATATAGTTAAGTTTTCTTTAAATTGAAAAAAATGTAATTTAATTATTTTAATTTAATTATTTTTAATTTAATTATTTTTAATTTAATTATTTTTAATTTAATTATTTTTTATTAATTATTATTTTTAATTTGTTTTTTATTCCATTACTTGTATAACAATACCACCAAATCGTGCTTCATCAGCATAACATTTAATATCACGTTTTCCATTATTTACCACACATTCATGTTCTTTTTTTTCAACAATAACACTATTATTATTATTATTTATAGTATGTTTGCTTATAAATCCTCCTGATATATCTATATTATGAAATGATACTAAATTACCATCATTATCTTTAATATTAGAATCAGCACATTTACCACAAATTGATTTGGGATAACGTGGAGCAAAATGTGTTAATGTTTCTAAACATATAGGACATTTATAAATTTCAAGTAGTTTTTCCATTTTAATGATTAGTTTATTTATTAAATTAAATAGTGTATTTTATTAAATAAATTATATTTATTATAAAATCAATTTTTATATTAAAAAAAAACAAATTTTATATTATAAAAAATAAAATATAAAAAGTAATTTTATATTAAAGTATAATTAATAAACTTATTAATTTAAAATCTATTAAAAATGGATAGAGTAGCCCAAATGAAAGAAGTTCAAGCAAATGCTTTAGAATTATTTAGAAAAAAAAACATTGATTACGGTGATGCTTTTGCTAAATTTGGTGTTATTGGTGTTTTAATGCGTATTGAAGATAAAATACAACGTTCTTTATCTATTACAAATAATGGTGTTAATTTAATTAATGACGAAGGTATTAAAGATACATTATTAGATTTACATAATTATGCCGCAATGGCATTAATGTTATTAAATGAAAAGACTGACAAAACTGAAAAAGATTAAAAACACATAATAATTTTATTTAAATTAATTTAATTTAATTTTGATAATTGGTCATAATTTATATTTAAAGTATCTAGAGATACTTTATTATTATGTTTATATTTTTTAATTTCATTTTTTGTTTCATCTATAGTTGCATCTATAGTTGCATCTATAGTCTCATCTGTAGTCTCATCATTAATAAAATTAATAGTATTACTTATTGTTGTAGTTAATAATTCATTATAATGTTTTATTAATTCATCATTAGTATTATAGTGGCTGTATTGATTATTTACTTTAAAATGCTGTGCAAAATTAGTTTGTAATTCTAATAAAGATACTATTATATTATTCTTATCATTTTCCATTATATATATATTTAACTTGAATTTTAATATTTATAATAATATTTATGCTATTATGTCTTTATATTATTTTTATTTGTAAAATACTAATTTTATTTATTATTTAGTATTTAATTTTATTCATTTATTTTTTAATCATCATCAGTTATTTCTTCCTCATCATCTTCATCACCCTCATCGTCCTCATCGTCCTCATCGTCCTCGTCGTCCTCGTCGTCCTCAATAGTATCTTCTTTTTTATTCATTTTTGTATCATTCACTTTTTTTATTAATTCTAAATCTAATTTATTTTTAATTAACTCGCATAATTCATCTTTTTTAGTAATATTAGTAATATCTATATTAAAATTATTTTCAGCAATATGTTTTAATTTACTATAATTTATACCGCCTTTCTTTGGCGATTCATTACATAATTGAATATCACCTGGATACTTCATATTATATAAATCACTATTATTATCCATAGTATCAATAGTATTATTAGTTTTAGTTTCTACTTTAGAAGTATTTGTTTCTAAATAAGTTTCTGTTTCTTTTGCTTTTCTAATTTTATTTAATGTTCTTCTAATAACTTTACATAGTTCAGGTTTTTTATAATCTTTAACTTCATCTTCACTTAATCCATAATATGTAATTGCTATATTTTTTAATTCATTAATACCATAACCACCCTTCTTTTCACCTTCTTCACATTTATCTATATCTTTTTCATACGCATTTAACTTTTGTTCTTCTAAATTACTACCTACTAATTTTTGTAATTCCATACGAAATTTAGCATTTATAATTTCACATAATCTTGTTTTATCAAATATAATACCATCACTTTGATTACCTTTTCTTAATTTTGTATGAGGTATTTTTAAAACATCTACACCAAATCTAAATAATTGTGGTCTAGTATATCCACCTTTTGATGGTGTAATATCACCACTACAATTATAAGTCTTAAACGTTTCTAATGTTAATACTTCATACTTTATTTTGGAATTATTATTGGAATTATGATTAGAACCACTATTTGAATTATATTTCTTACCTTTTGTTTCTTTTGTGTCTTTTGTTTCTTTAGGAGGTTGGCAATATGTTTTATGATATTTCTTAGTTAATAATTTTTTTAATGATAAACTTCCATCATACCAATCTCCAGTTTTTATAGTATCACTACTACTGGATGCTTTCAATAATTGATTACTATCATCATTGACATTAGTTAAATTATTTTCACTTTTACTATTATCATTATTTATACTATTATCTTTATTATTACTATTATCTTTATCATTTTTATTATTTTTTTTTGTTCTTTTAATATTGTATTTTATGGGACACCAAGAATATAATACATTATTATTTTCATCTTTTACTTCATTACATTCATATTTTAATTTATAAATTGCATTTGTTTCATCTTTTTCTTCATCTTTCCCTTCATCTTTTTCGTCTTTAGAAATAAAAGGAATATTACACTGACCTTCTTTAAATTCTCTATTACTACTATCTCCAACAGTTTCTATTTTTACTAGTTTTTTCTTTATTTCCTTATAATCTTCCGGACAATATCCCCACTCTTCGGCTTTTGTTCTAGTATAATCTAATTTTGTAGGGCACATATAACCATTTGGTTTAGAAGAACATTTATAAATATATTTACCAGTTTTTTTATCTATATATGGAAATTTACATTTACTGATATAACTTGATGTATCATAAATACTATTTTTTTTAAAAGGAGTAGTATTTATCACTTCATCAGTAAAAATATTTTTAATACTTAAATCAACAACATCATTAATAATTGTATTTATTTTACTTATAAATAGTTTAGTATTTTCAGCATTTATATTTGTAATTTCGTCATCTGTTATTATTCTTTCATTTTCATTTATTAAATAATGGTCTAATATTATATTTTGTTTATAGTTAGAATATAAACCATCATTCATATTTTTTAATAATGATGTTGTAGAAGATATAATTATTTCATCAGGATTATGAAACAGTTTATTATCAATATTAAATTCAGGAATAAATGACCCTTTTAAGATACTATCAGCCTCTTGTTTTTTATTAATTAAATCATTTGCTAATAAATAACTAAAATAATCTAACTTTTCTTTACTTAAATTTAAATAATATTTTTTTGTTTTTTCATTATACCCACAAAAACGCGTGTTTTTCTTTTTAGTTTTAGAACATACTTTTAATTTTATAAAATTACTATAGTTTTGTCTAGATATATCTTTTGTTTCTATATTAGTAGTTGTATTATTTTGTTCTTTACTTTTTTTTTGTGTTTTATTAAGTGATTTCTTATCAACTTCCGAACCATTATAAACTTTATTTTTCATAATATCACTTATTAAATCAACAATCTCATCAATAACATTATTAAAATTTAATTTATTTTTTTTATATATTTTTAATTTTTCATATATCAATGCTTTATAACGTTTAGTATCTCTACTATTGTCTTGTAAGATACGACTAAATTCATACTTAAAATAATTATATATATAATCATTGTAAATATTATTTTTTAGATCTAATATTTCTAATTTTGGATGAATTCCTAAATTAAAATTAAAATAAGTAGGTTGAAAAAATGATGCTATAATAGTCTTATCATCTTTGGATTTTAAATAATTATTCTCTATTAATTTTTTTATTATTGTTTGTTTATTATTATATGTATATGATACTGGTATAATAGGAACGATTAAATTATTTTCAAATTGAATACTCGTAATTATATTATTTACTTCATCATAAAAAAATTTAGATATTTTATAACCATTTTGTAATAATTTTTTTTGAAAGTCTTTATTTTTTATAGTAATATAATCATATATACTATTCATATCATCTAGAGATAATATCTTAAATTTATTCTTAATTTCTTTAACTACAATAGCCTTTGGATAAATAGGTAATAAATAAGTATTATCAAGTTTAATAAATTCTATTTGTGTTGTTGTAAAAGCAATTTGATTTATAATATTAATGTTTAATGTTGTTAATTCAGAAAATAATGTTTGTGTTTTTCTAATTGTATCATATTTACATATATCTTTATGTATTAATAATAATTTAATAATATTAGTATCCCTATTTTTTGTTAACTCTAATAATTTAGTATTTACTTTCTTTTTTTCAATGAAATTGAAAGACAATGAATTTAAATTAACTGATGTAATATCATAAATACCAGTAAAAGCATTATTTTTATATAATGACGTTTTATTTATATGAAATACAGGTATAAAATAACTATTTTTTTCTCTAATGAGAATAATATATTTTTTTCTACTTTCATCAATATAAGGATTACATATTAATTTATCACCTGTTTCATTAAATATTAAAATATTACATCCATCACTGTTTAACCATTCAATTGGTTTACTAAATAAATCTAGAAAATGGGTATGATTTTTTACTTCATTTGGGTCATTAATATGAGAAATAAAATTATAATAAGATGAACATATTTTATAAAATAAAATTATTTTTTTCAAATTATGTATATTTTCTATTATACTTGGATTAGTTTTGATTTGATTAGATTTGTCTTGATTTTTGTTTGATTGTTTTTTGTTTGATTGTTTTATGTTATTTTGAGATTGTAAATGTTTATGTGTATCTATAATTTTATTAACTATTTTATCAATATGTTCTGTTTTTGTCTCTATTTTATATTCAGTATTATTTGTAAATAAATTATTAATAAATTCAACATCTTTGTATTTTAATTTTTCTATCATTTCATAATCTATATCCATTAAATTAAAAACCAACATATAATCTTTAATAAACATATTAAACCTATCAAATTCTGCAATTGTATTAGGTAATATATTACTTGATGAATAAACATCTATTAATTCTCCATTATTTAAAGTTATAAATACATCAGGTGTTAATTTTTTTGTTAATAAATTTTTTAATTCTTCTATTTTATAATTCATAATAACTGCATATGTTTCTAGAATATTGTCTTTATAATTTTTATCTATACCTCTTCTTAAAAATAAATTACTATTATCGTAAAGTGAATTATTAGTAGGAGTTAAAAATAATTCTTGATAATTATTTAAAAGTATATCCAAATTTTTAGGTAATAGACCAAAACGACATTTATCTAATTCAGTTGTTTCATTTGATATATATTGAATACTATCACTTGTAGTTTGACAAACTACAGAATTACTTTCTATTGCTTTTATTTTTTTATCATCAATAGTATCAACATCAACTTTACACTCTTTGTCACCCTTTAATTTAAAAAATTGTTGTATTGTTTTTTTAGTTTCATCATAATCATCAGGAGGTTTTGACCCGCAACAGGGCACACATAATTTATTTGGATGGTTTTTTGCTTTTTTTAACAAAGGATATGCTTCTTTTTCTGTTTTTTTTAATTCTTTAGGCATATTTTTTCCTTTATTACTATCTTCCCAATAAGATGCTGACCTAATAATGACATTGTATTTTTCATTAATTTTATCTTTATTTAAATTTATAGGTAATCCATTAGAATATGGGCTTCTAAACTTATTTTCAATAAATTTTGATGTTGATATAGGTTTTCTTGCTTCTGTATCCCAAATGCGAGCACAAATATAATAATTATTACGATATTTAATATATCCTGTCATCGCTTCTGGGTCAAATGTTTCTAATTCTTTTTTGGTAACAATATATGGTTGTCTCATTGCTGTTTTTTGACATTCTCTTTCATATGAATAATCTTTTTTACTACTTTTATTTAAATTATAAAGTTCATTATCATATTTTTTACGTTCTCCTGTCATATATTTTCCAAGCGATTTATCTTTACCTTTATCTATTTTATTTATATCTCCAATTTCATCATCATTTTTATCATATTTAATTTTTTTATCTTCTAAATTTTTTTTAATACTTTTTGCTTTTATTACCTTTTCTAAATCTTCATAATCATCTATTAATTCATTACTATTCATTTTATCGTTGCTTAAATCTAAATCTAAATCCAAATCCAAATCTAAATCCAAATCTAAATCTAAGTCTAAATCCAAATCCAAATCATCTATTTCTTGGTTCTTCTCTTTTTGTTTTTGTTTAGTTTTATCTGTCTTTAATACTATTTTTTTATCTTTTTTTAATTTTTCTTTTTTTAATTTTTCTTCTTCTTTCATATGTTTTTCTATACATTTATTACTATCTTTTAATGCTTCGCATTTTTTAATTTCATCACTCATTTTAGTATTCAATTCTTTAATGTCATTTTCTATTTTTGAAAACATAACTTTAAAGAAGAATACTATCATTTGAACGGATTTATACTTATCTATATCTTTAAAATAAAATTCAAATTCACCATCATTTGTAAATTTTATCTCAATTTGTATTGATTTTGTTAATAGTTCTCCATAATTTATAGATTTTTGATAATTTTCATAAGTTTCATATAATTTATTTATTTTTTTACTATCTACTAAAAACAAGTCTTCAAATTTTTCTAATCTTTTTTTTATTTGTTTTTCATTGTATTTTTGGTTTGCAAAATTTTTTTGTAAATATGTAATAATACTTAAATCACTATAAAATAAATTTACTTGTTTATAATTAATAGTTATCAAATTATCTATTTTTTGTGGTTTTAATAAGAAATGACTATAATTACTAATTTCTTTTCTTAATCTATTACTAAATAATAATTTATCTAATTTATTGTTATTTTCCTTATTTTCAAAATAAGTTTGAATTTTTTCTATATTTATTTTACAATTTAATTTAATATTTCCTTTTATTAATGATGAATATGTTATTAATTTACTATTTTCATTTAATAAATTTAATAAACTTGGATTTTTTAAAAACTTTATTTTTATTATTTTTTTAATTTTTTTTATTGTATTTTTTAAATATTCAAAATAATGAGTTAAATCTTTATTTAATGTAATTTCACTATCTAATGTATTAAAATCAGCCATTATATATCCATTTTCATAAAATAATATAGTAATAATTATAAATTGTTTTGTTGATGATTGTTTATCTGTTGTTTGTTTTTCTGTTTGCTGTTTATCTGTTTGCTGTTTATCTGTTTGCTGTTTATCTGTTGATTGTTTTGAACCTTTTATATATGGTATTCTCCATATAAACTCAATATAATTACTATTTTTATTTAGTTTATCATTTCTATTCTTATATTTAGAATTGGTAAGTATTTTTTTTAATTCATCTAGTGGTATTGATGTAATACTACTTCTATAAAGTTTAACATTATTTTCTATATTATTTTTATATAATTTAATAATTGGATTATAATAATCTGTAGTATAAAAATTAAATAATTGGTCTAAATTATAACTGGTATTTAATTTATTACTTAATGTATCAAAAACCATATCTTCACAATAACAATCATTTACAATAATACTATTATTATTAAATAAATCCATATGATAGTCATTTACTTTTAATTTATCACCAATAGTTTTATAATCTTGTTTTGATTTCTTTATTCTTTTTTCAAACTCTTCTGGAAAATAAAAATTACCTAATATATTTTTTATACTTATAAATGTTTTATCTAGAGTAGAAAGTAGTTTCATTTCTTTATCAATAGTATCAATATCATTCTTTAATATAATAAAATAGTCATCATTGATTGCTTTATTATAATGATTTAAATTATAATATAAAAAATTATTATCATTTATGTCTCTAGAGTCATCTATTAATTTAAACTTTAATAAATCTATTGTATTTTTAAATTTATCAAGTTGTTTCTTTTCTAAATTTTTTAAATTACTAGGATGTGGAGTTTTAGTTTTAATAGACCCATATTTTTTATAATTTGATATAATATAGTCAATGTTTTTATAGCCAAAATAAGGTGATTGTATATTTTTAAATGTTGTTGTATAATATGTTGTTAAAATAATAGGTATATTTAACAATAAATATTGTAGATCTTCATTTTGTAAGCAACTTTCATAGTCAAAATTTTCATTTGTTATTATTGTTGGCTCTTCTTTTTTATATTTATTTGGTAATAATTCTTTTAACTTACTTATAATTTCATGCTTATCCATAAATGTTATTTTATAAAGATTATTAAAAAATTGGTCATTACTTAATACTTTATTTATATTACTATTATTTTGATTATTATAATCAAAAGCAGAACTATCTTCCATACGATTAGTTATATTATCTTCATCTTCATCTTCATCTTCATCTTTATCTGATGTATTTTTATTATTCTTTTTATTGTTGTTATTTTTGATATTATTTTCGGCATTGTTTTCAGTATTTTTTTCAGTATTGTTTTCATTAGTGTCTTTATTGTCATTGATATTTTTATCACCATTAATTATTTTAGTGTCTTTACTAAATATAAAATTTATTTGTTCTGTAAAATAATCAAAATTAATAGATTTAGGATAATGATACATTAACATATTATAGGGTAAATATAAATTATCATCCTGTTTTGTTATAGGTAATACATCTTTTTTTATTGTTTCATATAATAAAATTCTTATATGTTCTATTGGTAAATTATCTTCAATATAAGTATAGATAAAAAACACATTATAATCAATCATATTACCTAATTTTTTTATATAATTAGGTATAATTGTTTCTAGATGTTTATGTTCTGATGATTTTAATAACTCAGAAATATCTTTTTTATCAATGATTTTTTTTATTTCATTTATATTATAATCATTATTGTAGTCATTATTATAATCATTAATTTCTATTTTTTTTAATATTTCTTTTGTTTTTTTTGATTGATTACCAATATAAATTAATTTAATATCTTTTATTATTGGGTCAATACTTTTTATAATAAATTTACGTATTCCTAGAGACGTTAATGATTTACATATTGTATTTTCCATTTTTTTTAGTATTTAATTTATATTATTTTATATAGTTAAATTATACTATTTCTATATAATATATATATAATTTATATTTTGTTATTAATTCTATAAATTTATCTTATTTAAATTATATAAATTTATATTATTTAAATTATATAAATTTATATTATTTAAATTATATATATATAATTTTATAAATTAAAAATGTGTATTTTAAATTTATATTTTGTTTTATAATCTTTATATTAAATAGATTAGATTAATAATATTTGTATAAATTAGATTAATAATATTTGTATAAATTAGATTAATAAAAATAAATATAACTATAAATAAAATTATAAATAAAACTATAACTATAACTAAAAGTATAACTAAACTAAACACGCTCAAATGATTGAATTAGTAAATACAATTATAATAATCACATTAATAATTATTATCTATAAATATTTTGAAGGTCAAAGTTATGATATTGTTATGGTTAAATCTAATGTAAATGGTAAATCTTATCTTGTTCGTAATGTTGAAAATAAACAAGAAGCCGCAGATTTATTAGGCACAATTGCTGTTAAATTAGAAAAATTAGTAAATATTATAAATGATTCTGGATATGAAACTATCTATAATAACTATATGAAACCTACTCTTGATAAAGAAACACAAAATAATAATAAAAAAAATGAAAAAGATAAAGATATTGTTGATGGTCAAGAAGGCGGAAATAGTGAAGTTTCTAATTTAGAAAATAATATTAAAATGAAATTGAAAGATGATATTAAAAGATTATATAAAAACTTTAATCCAGAAGCATTTTCAGAAACTACACCTGACGCAAAATATACTAGTTATTCAGTTAATAAAGGAGAAAAAATAGTTTTTTGTCTTAGAGATAAAAAAGAAGGGGAAACATTAGTTAAAGAAAATATTATGACTTTTGTTAGTATTCACGAACTCGCTCATTTAATGACTAAAAGTGTTGGTCATGAACCCGAATTTTGGTCTAACTTTAAATTATTATTAAAAATATCTATTGATAATGGTCTCTATAAAAATATTGATTTTAATAGCACACCAAAACCCTATTGTGGTATTAATATTACTGATACACCATTAAAAAAAGATGAACTATAAATAATGAACTATAAAAAAATTAAAATTTATCTTTTTTTTAATTTAAAATTTAAAATTTTAATTTTTTTTTATTTTTTAATTTAAAATTTAAAATTTTAATTTTTTATTTTAATAAATCTTCATTTATAACTTTACATCCAATAGCGTCTTCATCAATTAAAATAAGATAATCTCCACCTTCAATATTACTTTTAAATTCTTTTGCTATATTTAACCATTCATTTTTTGGTTTAATAGTATAATCAAAAGTAAATCTAACTTTTGTTTTATTAATGTTTACATATTTAATTAATCCATATAAAATATCACGTACTTTATCATCGGTCTTCGTATGGTTTGTTAAATACATTAATTCATCATAATTATTAAATATAATAAAATTATCATCATCATTATCATTATCATCATACTCATTATCATACTCATAAGGGTCATATTTATAAAAGTCTTTATCATCCATATAATCGTCTCTAGAATAATCACACATTTTAGATAATTAATTATTATAATTACACAATAAATACAATACTATTCTTAATTACTTTTATAATTAAATAATACATAATAAATTAAAATCAATTTTTTATAAATATTATATATATATATATGTATTTTTATATATATATATTATAAAATGGATACAGATAAATTAAATACAATTGTTGAAGATTTAGCATTATCTGGCTTTCTTAACGATACTAAAAAATCTGTTAAATTATTTAATAAACTTAAATCTACTGAAAAACACATTAAAAATAATTATAAATTAGATACGCACGCAAATATAAATATTAGTAATAAAATATCATCTATTATTTCTTTACATAATTTACCTTTATTAAATGACCATAGTGAAATGTTAGGTGAAATAAAATATGCAAAAAATTATGGTGTAAATATAATTAATAATTTTAATATATATGAAAACGGTATTGAAATTATTATGATAAATGGTAAATATTTAATTGTAGAACGAAAATGGGATTGTATTATTCCAGAAGTAATTATTGATTATTATAAAAATATAACTATTACGTGGGTTAGTAATACTGATAATACTGTTAAAACAATTAATAATGATTTTGAAGAAAATAAAAAGAAAAAGAAAAACAAATGTAGAAGAGATACTACACAAATTGCTGAATTACATATGACATTATATGGTATTATTACAGATTTATTCTGGATAGATGATAAAAATACAAACCATAGAGAAAATTATTTACCTTCACATATATCATTTTCAAGAGATGATAATCATTCTTTATGTAAATGGTTTTTAAAATATAATATTAATAAAAATACTAATTTTATAATTAAATGTTGTAATGAATAAAAATTGATTTTATTTAAATTAGTGTAAAAGTTATATATTATATATTACAGAATTTTATTTATTATTTTAAAGTATTCCTAATTATTCTTAAAAATGACTGATATTAATCCTACAATAACTACTAAATTTAGTTTTTCTGAGAGTTATTCTAGTCAACGTATTTTTACTCAACCTTTATTCTTACTTGGTTCATTTTTAAAAGAACAAGCATTAAAAGAATTTAATAATGATTATACTGATACAGATAAAAAAATTTATTTTAACAATTTAAAATGTGAATTAAAAAATAAAAATATTGACTTTGAAGTGACAACTTTTGGTAAAAATAGTGATAATAGCGAAAGTATTAGTAATACAATTAGTGATGAAAATGATTTTGAAAATAGTAAACTTATAAAAAGTAAAAAATTATATAAAAATGATATTAGTAAAAATTATTTATTAGACCATATTAATTTGGGTGAAGAAGGTATTGAATTTTATTATGATGGTGCCAAATTTAGTTTAAAACTTGATAAAGTTTTAGATAAAACTGCTATTATTATTGAAAGAGAAAAAGCATATTTATTTAGCATTTATACTATTACGTGTGATAAAAAAGATTTTGCAAAATTTGACAGTTTTATAACTACTAGTATTAAATTTTATTTACACTTTTATGATGATGATATAAAACAAGAAGCAAATAAAATTAAATTATTTATGAGTACTGATGAAGGCTATTTTCAAACTTTAGGAATGAG
>Ga0233427_10003356_pt1 | contig 14097 bp, 8 predicted proteins | sample SI_118_April2016_5_FD_179885 | JGI IMG/M metagenome (GOLD analysis project Ga0233427, IMG submission 179885) | Seawater microbial communities from Saanich Inlet, British Columbia, Canada - SI_118_April2016_100_MG | ecosystem: Environmental > Aquatic > Marine > Inlet | place: Canada: British...
AAATTAGGAAGAATAGTATCAACAGCAGGTCCTCCAAGCCAAGAATAAGTTCCAGGAGCAAAAGTCTGACAACCGATTTTTACATTATCTAATCCCCAATGATCAAAGGCATTGGATGAAGAAGATAGCTGTATCCATCTTATTCTAGTTTGTGTCGTTTGCGCAGCGATAGGTAAAGCAGTATTCACATGAAACCAATTTACATATGGACTAGCAGCAGACCCTCCAACATTATTTGTATCTGGATCCCAATATCCTAATCCATTATAAGCGTAAACAGGATGTGTAGCACAGTTTCCGGTTAATTCGTCTGGCAAACCACTTCCTGGTGCAGACCATGGTTGTTCTTGAGTACCATCCCAATTATACCATGTAACTCCAGCATCTGTAGAATATTGTATCCTTACTCCTTCACAATATAAATCTGGCCCCTCACAAGGACCTGCTTGACTCTGTATAGCATATTTCAAGTCAAATTCTAGATTATAACATTGAGATAAATCAAAATCAATAGATGTTAAATTTCGTGGATGAGCAGCTAAATTTCCCATCCAAACATAAGCTGTATTTGGCACAGGGTTTACAGGTGGTGGCCACGCACAATGAGCAGGATTATTTTGGATAACATTTGCAGAAAGGCCTGTTTGCCAACCGGTACCAAATGTTCCTAATTCAAAATCATTATCTAACTGAGTAGCAACAACACTATTAGTTGCATCAATAACTAAAGTATCTCCTAATTGAAAACAAGAATTAATGTTTGTTGTATCTGGCCAAATGTATGAAAGAGCAGTTACTGTACACTGAGCAGAAATACTTCCGCTAACCAAAAATGCTATTAAAATTGCGTATAATTTTTTCATATTATTATTTTTCAATTATTACTGAAATATTTTTTAAATCAAAATGAGTTAAAACCATAGTTTTATTACCTCTTTTTATTTTAGAACCTATATAAAAACTGTCCTGAAAAGAGCAATTTCCTTTAATTTCTTCACCTGATTTTAATGATAAAACTCTAAAATGTTCTTCAGAATTTCCTGTTTGTTTACAAATATCATTAATCCAAACCTCTTCAAACCAAGAAATTGTAATTGAATATGGATTTGCATTTGAAATCCTAAAAGTTAATAATTCATTATTGCCACATTTTATAACTGACTCCTCAATAGTTACCCCATCTAATTCCGCTACATTTACCCATGCATTTTCTTGTGAAAACACTGAAAAACTCAGGATTGAAAACAATAAAATAATTCCTTTTTTCATAATTTTTATTTTTTACAAATTTACAAAATTTATCTCTTTAAAACTATATCTCTTTTTGAAATCTTACTTATTCAAATTATCTGAGTAGAGTTATACTTCCATTTTCTTCAAAATGATGCCCATCAACTCCCGTTGCTTCCATCCTGTAAAAATACACTCCTTCTTCTAGTTCTCTCCCACTATACGCTCTTCCATCCCATCCAGAATTTACATCCTCCCAATGGAAAACTTTTTGTCCCCAACGGTTAAATATTTCTACATAAATACCATTTAACATCCACTCGTTAAAAGCAAACACATCATTTGAACCATCATTATTTGGAGTAAAAACATTAAACACATCATAACCTTCTATATCAACAATATTGTAAGTTGTGTCATTGCAACTTTCTCCTAAAATAGAATCGTGAGCAATCATCATTACATGATATTCTCCTTGTTGAGGAAATACAACAGAAAATTCCTCAAAATAAGAAGTTGTATTTGTTGTTTCATTATCAAAATCCCAGAAATAAATATTCCCTCCAACAGACGTGTTGTCAAAATTGATTACCGAATTTTCTCTCCCAAAATCTGGTAAAGGAATAAAGTTGGCAATTATTTGGTCCGGTTGACTAATGTTCACCATTGTATCCACACTGCAATTATTAAAATCTGTAACCGAAATACTGTAATTTCCACTTTCTAAATCATCAATAATTACATCAATGGACTGATTTACCATTCCCTGAGAAATAGGATTTGAAGAAAAGGAAACAATATAATTATATGGAGAAGTTCCACTTAATAGATTCAATGTCATTACACCATCATCCAACTCAAAACAACTTAAAGACTGAAGTGAACTTTCTATCTTGATTCTTCCAGGTTCTCCTAATTTTATATTTTGCAAAGTATCGGAAATACAGAAGTTATCATCCACAACCCAAACCGAATAATTAGAAGAATACATATTGTAAATTGTTTGTCCATTTAAAGTTAAAACACTAGAATTTTCATCCATAAAATAAATGGTATAATTAGGATTTCCTCCCAACACATCAACTGAAATTTCTCCTAATCTATCTCCAAAACAGATATTATCTTTTATGTTAATAATAGAAAGTTCAATTTCTGAAGATTCAGTCATTAAAATAGTATCAAAAGCAGGACCGCAATTAAAACTATCCGAAATTACTACAACATACATCCCGGCGGAAAGATTTGTAGCAGTAACTGATTGAGAAACAGTATCGGCATTTGAATTCAACCACACATAATTATAATCTGGTATACCTCCAATTGTTTGAGTTGTGAGTTCACCATTTTCTCCTTCAAAGCAGCTCACCATATTTACAACAGAGGATTGAGTTTGAATTGGATCTGTTAGTTCGTACAAATCAATGGTATCTACAATCATACAATTTACAGAATCTGTGATTTGAACAACATGAGGAAGAGCTTGTAAATCGGAAATTGAACTTGTGGTTTCTGAAGTTGGAATCCAAAAATAATTGTAAGGAGAAACTCCTCCAGTTAAAGAAACAGAGATATGTCCATCTTCTCCTTTATAACAACTAATGTGTTTAATACTATCATAAGAAATTACAATCTCATCATACTGAAAAATATCTATAATTACACTATCCAAACAACCATAAACATCCTGTACAAAAATTTCATATTTATTTGCATTCAGATGAGGGAAAGAGTCGTAAGGAAAATAACTCACTCCATTATCAATAGAATATAAATATGGAGTATCTCCACTAGCCATCTCAATTTGAATAAATCCAGTATGTGAGCCAAAACAAAGCGGGTTTGTATTGGTATAAATCGAATCAAACGACAAAGGATTATTTGCATTTAAAGCATCAACAATTGTAACATTTACAGTTCCCCAAGTTGGGGAAGCACTACAATAATTTACATCTGTCACATCTATTGTTATGGTATCAAAAGTTAAATTGAAAATAGTATCTCCAAATCCATATCCCGAATTACCTGAAAAGGAAGTCCACATATAATTATAAGGTTGCGTACCTCCAGTAATTTCCAAATAGATTTCCCCATCATTTGTAACTCCCATACATGTTTCTGGTTTTTTTCCAAACTCTAATATTTTAAATTGAAGAGTGTCGGGTTGAGAGATGAAAACACTATCAAAAACTACACATCCTACAGAATCGGTAATTGTAACGAAATACTGTCCTTTTCCCAAACTATCGTTTATTTTTGTAATTGATGAGTCGGACCATAAATAAGTATAATTCTGAATTCCTCCATGTGCAAACACCTCAACAACTCCATCATCTCCATTAAAACAACTTACCGTCTGAACGATAATAGAATCAATATACAATGAAGAATCAGCAATTACGGTAGTATCGTAAACTACACATGCATTTCCATCTACTACTTGTATTTCATATTCTCCATCACATAAATTTTGGAATGTATCGGCAGTTGTAATTAAACCAAAAGGAATATTATTTCCAATTTGGCTCAGGTAATAATAGTATGGCAATATACCTCCACTTGGTTGATTTGGTAAAAATAATTCTCCATTACAAGAATCCCCATTCAAACATCTAACATCTGTAACAATTACAGGATTAAAAGTTACCGCTGTTGGTTCATCAATAAATTTTACTGCAGAAGAATCGATACAAGTTCCAGAATTAGAAGTAGCAATAACACCATAATGTCCTTTTATTAGTTCATTAAAATAAGTTCCAGTACCTACAACAACTTGCGGATTAAAGAGCGTGTATCTCCAAAGAGCATAGGAATAACAACTATCAGGATAATACACTTTAAAAGTTCCGTTTGTATCTCCATTACAAACTATGTCAGTTTTTCCTACTGTGAGGTTTATATTTGGAGTAGAATCTACTTCAATAATGATTTCCAAACTATCAATACAAGTATTTGTATCTTCAATATAAACAAGATAATTTCCCCTATAAACTGAGTCGAAAATATTTTGTGATTGCCAACTAATCAGTGTATCGATAGAATATTTTACAATCGATAATTGTGGAGAAGCAAAAATAGTAATTGTTCCATCTAAACCACAACAACTTTCGTTTGTAGTTATTACCGAATCCAAAGATGGATTTGGCGTTTTTCCAATAAAAATATCTCCATAAAATTTATCGCATAAGGAATCATCTCTAATAACTAAATTGTAAGCTCCACTTTGCAGAGAATCTATCAGAATTGTATCCAAATAATTTAAAGTTGAAAATGTAGTTCCTCCATCAACAGAATATTTGTAAGGAGCAAATCCATTAGAAACAACTACAGAAATCCATCCATCATTTTCTCGGCAAGTTTCCAATGCAGAATCAACTTGTAAAACAGTCCTTACTTGTAATCCTACAAATACAGAATCCTGATTTGCAATGCATCCTATTCCATCTTCCACATTTATATTATAATATTCTTCTGCTAAATTTGATAAATTATTATTCGCCAGAAAAATTGAGTCTGAACTATACAAAATAGGATTATGATTTGAAGATGCATACACTAAAATTTCTCCTAAAAAAGTAGCACAAATCTCATCTGTTACAATTACAGAATCAATGGATAAATCATTTTCAATAATATTATAATTCTGATTCGAAATACAGGGAATAAATCCATTTCCTGTATCAACATACACATCATAAAAATGAGTGCCAGAATAAAAATAATCGGAAGAATCTGTAAGTAAAAACAAAGGTCCATTATCTACAGAAACACTGTAAACATAAGATGAATTTACATTTGATGTATCGAAAACAAACCAAGTTCCGTCACCAACGCAAAGTGTATCTCCATTTACAGAACTGACATTTACTTCAGATTGTGAGATTGTAAAATTGATTAAAGTATCCGGACAAGCATTCGGAACCCCTAAACCGTAAGCACTAAAAGTATAGTTTCCTGCAGGAAGATTGACAGCAAATGTATCGGTGCTAATTGTGTCTCCCAAAACATTTCTCCATACATAAAGAGCGTAAGAATTATTTGTTTTTGTAACAATTGCCATTCCACTACTATCAACATCACAAAACACATTTGTTATTTCTACTTCAGGACTGCAAGGAGGAATGAAACCAATACTATCGCATAAAATAGCCGTACATCCATTATCATCAACAATACTATCGCAATAATTTCCAATACATAAATTAGATATATTCGCTAATGTTGAAGTAAAACCATTTGGACCATTCCAAAAATGAATGAAAGGTGCAACTCCCCCATTTATTTGGGTAGTTATTGTCCCATTACAAGATGTGGCAGAAGTAGCAGATGTTATTGTATTATTCCATGAAACCGGAGTTGGATCAAGTACATTTATTGATGCAGATGTTTGTGTACATCCACTTGCATCAGTTAAAATATATCGGTAAACTCCAGAATACAAATTATTGAAAGTATAAAAAGTATCGGCAATTGTTACTGTATTTACAAAATTCCAATTCAATGTTACAGAATCCTGTAATTCTAATGTGTAGATAAAATTGGGGGTACCAAAAACTGAGTTAATTATAATTTGTCCGTTATTATCTCCATTACAAATTGTTGGAATAGATATGAAATTCCCTAAACTGCAATTCTGTGTAGCAAATACTGTAAAAGTATCAACCGACAGGCAACCATAATTATCTGTTAAAGATAAGATATAATCTCCTACAAACAAATTATTTAAATTTTGAGAGTTGGAAATAAAGCCATTTGGACCAGTCCAACCAAAATCATAAGGAGGAATTCCGCCACTAATATTTATGCTTATACTTCCATCTGGTGTAATCATTGTAGTTGCATTTACAATAGAAGAATTTACAATAATTTCTGCTGGTTCATTTATAATAATTGATCCTAATGGCATTCCAATTGTATCAAAGCAAGAATTTGTAGAATCTTCCAAAATCACTCTAAAAGTATCCGCAATTAAATTGTTAAAAGTAATAGAGTCAATAATTGTAAATTGATTTGGAGCAGGTACTTGTCCAACAGATTGCCAACCTCCATTAAAAGGGTAATTTACATTATACATCTCCAAATAAAAATGATACATGCCCCCTCCACTATCTACTTGCACACTTATACTTCCATCATCCGCTCCAAAACATTGTATATTTGTTATAGCAGTTAAACTCAAACTACAATTGTTATTCTGGCTGCTTCCACTACAATTTGTATTAAAGTACTGTTGTGTATCTATATTTCCATTTACTTGTTGTCCCAACCCAATCAAAGGCACACATAGTAATAGTAGTAATAGTTTTTTCATTTTGTTTTTAAATAGACAGAAAAAATAAAAATAAATGAAAGAAACTTCCAAGAAGCTTTTACTACTTTATTAACATTTGATATTAATTTTCTATTCATCTTATCTGAAATTCCTAATTTACAAACATACAAAAAGTTTATGATTTTATGATTATTAGTTTCTATAAACGCTTAAATTTGAATTTCAGACTAAAAAAATAAAATGAACGACTATTTAAACGATTTAAATTCTGATCAACAAAAAGCAGTAATCCAAATTGATGGAGCTAGTATGGTAATTGCTGGTGCCGGTTCTGGGAAAACAAGAGTATTAACTTATAAAATTGTTCATTTTTTAAAAAATGGAATCAATCCGTTTAACATTTTATCCCTCACCTTTACCAACAAAGCTGCTAAAGAAATGAAAAACAGGATTGATAAAATTGTTGGAGGACATCAGTCCAAAAGCTTGTGGATGGGAACTTTCCATTCTGTTTTTTCTAGAATATTAAGAGCAGAAGCAGATAAAATTAATTTTCCCCGAAACTTTACAATTTACGATACTGCGGACTCCAAAAGCTTGACAAAATCTATAATTAAAGAACTAAATTTAGATAAAGATGTTTACAAAGTTGGAACAATCCAAAACAGGATTTCTAGCTTAAAAAATAATTTTATTAGTCCTGAAGGTTACAACAATCACCCTGAACTATTAGAATCTGACAAAAAAACAAAAAGAACTGAATTCGGAAGAATCTATTTAATGTATGTACAAAGGTGTTTTAAAGCGGGAGCCATGGATTTTGACGACCTTTTAATAAATACATATAAATTACTTTCTGATTTTCCGGAAACCCTAAATAAATACCAAAAGAAGTTTCAATATATTTTGGTTGATGAGTACCAAGACACCAATCATATTCAATATTTAATTATAAAAAAACTAGCTGCGCTAAACGAAAATATTTGTGTTGTAGGTGATGACTCTCAATCCATATACGCATTTAGAGGTGCAAATATTCAGAACATACTCAATTTTAAGATTGATTATCCTGACTATAAATTGTATAAATTAGAACAGAATTATAGGTCAACCAAAAATATAGTTCAAGCAGCAAATTCTTTAATAAAACACAACGAAAAACAAATTGAAAAAGATGTTTGGACCGACAACACAAAAGGAGATAGCATTATAGTATGCGAAACATCAACCGATAATGATGAAGGAAGATTGGTTGCAAACACCATAAAAGATTTAATTTCAGATAGCAACTTTAAGGATTTCGCTATTTTGTACAGAACAAATGCTCAATCTCGTTCATTGGAAGAAGCACTTAGAAAACTTGCAATTCCTTATAAAATTTATGGTGGACTTTCATTTTACCAAAGAAAAGAAATAAAAGATGTACTTTCCTATTTCCGCTTGACCATAAACCCTCAAGATGAAGAAGCTTTAAAAAGAGTAATTAATTATCCGTCCAGAGGAATAGGAACTACAACAATTCAAAAACTTCTAATTTGCGCAAACGAAAACAACATTAGCATTTGGGAAGTAATTTCGGATTTAGGGAAATATAAAATTAAATTAAACTTAGGAACTCAAAAAAAACTCACTGATTTTACATTTTTAATACAAAGTTTCATGGCACAAACTGAAAGCTCGGATGCCTATAAAATTGCAGAACATATTAGTAAAGTAACTGGAATTTTCAGCTTACTCAATTCCGATCACTCACCGGAAGGAATTAATAGATTTGAAAATGTACAACAACTGTTAAATGGCATAAAAGATTTTACTGAAAACTATGATGGAGAATCAATTCCTGTATTATCAGAATTCATGAAAGATGTAGCGCTTTTGACTGACACTGACAACGAAAAAAAGGAGGACTACAACAAGGCAACTCTCATGACGATTCATGCTTCCAAAGGTTTGGAATTTCCATATGTATTTGTAGTTGGAATGGAAGAAGGATTATTCCCATCCATGATGAGCGGAAACAGCCAATCAGATTTAGAAGAAGAAAGGCGACTTTTTTATGTTGCAATTACAAGAGCAGAAAAAAGACTGTTCCTTTCTCATGCCAATAATCGTTTTAAATGGGGGCAATATATTGACTGCGAACCAAGCCGGTTCTTAGAAGAAATAGATCAAAAATTTATAATGAAAAAAGATTTTTCATCAGTAAAAAAACAGGAAATCGTTCCACATAAAATATATGCAAAGATAAAACCTCAAATTAAAAAAACCTTGGTACCAAAACAATTTGTAAAAACCAATTTCGCCAAAAACATCACAATAAACCAATCCGATTTGAGCAAATTACAAACGGGACAAAACGTAAAACATGCTAAATTTGGCAACGGAAAAATACTACAAATTGAAGGGGAGGGTTCCAACAAAAAAGCAACAGTTTTCTTTTCTGGAATAGGGCAAAAACAACTCCTTCTGAAATTCGCAAAACTTGAGATTATAAAATAATCATATACTTTTCGTTTCACTTATCTTAAATCTGTTAAGTGGTTTTTTTTGAAGATGGTGGTTTCATTACTTACTCTACCGTCCTTTTTTATTCTTTAAATTTTATAAATATTTCTCGCCAAATTCTCATCCTCTTTCAGCTGAGATATCAGTTCACTCTGAGAATTAAATTTTATTTCGTTTCTTATTTTTTCAATGATGAACACTTCAAGTTCAGAATCGTAAATATCTTTGTTAAAATCAAAAATATGGACTTCAACTTTAACATTATCTCCATTAAAAGTAGGATTAATACCAATATTCATCATTCCAAAATAATTGTCCCCCTTTATGTTTAGTTTCACGGCATATACTCCTACAGAAGGATGTAATTTCCATTTATTTTCTATTTTCAAATTTGCGGTTGGAAATCCAATTTTTTTACCAACTGATTTTCCCTTTACTACTTTTCCTAAAAAACTAAATGGATGTCCTAAATACTGATTGGCAACTTTTATCTTTCCGTCTACAATTAATTTTCTTATTTTAGTAGAGCTCACCGAGACATTCTTGTATTTTTGAGGTTCTACTTTAGTAATTTCATAATCATATAAAGATGAAAGATTCACCAATTCCTGATAAGTACCCTCCCTATTTCTTCCAAAATGGTGGTCGTAACCAATTATCAATTGCGAAACTTTTAACTGATTTACCAATACATCTCTTACAAAATTCACCGATTTAATTCTGGAAAACTTTGGAGTAAACTCCTGAATAATAAAATGTTTTAAACCATAATTGGCCAACATTTTCATTCTTTCATCAATGCTATTGAGTAATTTTAATTGCTGATCTTCCGGAAAAAGCACATGTTGCGGGTGAGGATAGAAACTTAAAAGCACACTTTCTCCACCAATTTTTTCGGCATATTTGTTTAGTTGATGTATTATAGATTGGTGACCTATATGAACCCCATCAAAAGTACCAAGAGTAAGCACTACCTTAAAATCCGGAGAAAACTCCTCAATAGAATTATAAATTTTCACTGCTTTCTTCCTTTTTTATTTTGTTAAAAAACTGTTCAAAATTAAACATAAATTTATTTACAGACTTTATATAATCAAACAAATAAAAAATAGTAAATTTGTATCCGAAATTAACGACTTATTTTTACAATAAATTCAAAACAAAAAAAACATGTCAAAAAACATTGGTAAAGTTTCTCAAATTATTGGTCCTGTAGTGGATGTAATATTTGAAGATAATTCAAGCGAACTTCCACACATCTACGATTCATTAGAAATAACAAGAGAAAACGGAGACAAATTAATTTTAGAATGCCAACAACACATTGGTGAAGACACTGTAAGAACTATTTCAATGGAAACTACTGACGGTATTAGTAGAGGAGCTGAAGTAGTTTCTACTGGATCACCAATCATGATGCCAATTGGAGACCATATTAAAGGTAGAGTATTTAATGTAATTGGAGACGCTATTGATGGAATGGAAGACTTAGATAAGACTAACGGATCACCAATTCATAGAGATGCTCCTAAATTTGAAGATTTATCAACAGCTACTGAAGTATTATTTACTGGTATTAAAGTAATTGACCTTATTGAACCATACGCAAAGGGTGGTAAAATTGGTTTATTTGGTGGTGCTGGTGTAGGAAAAACAGTACTTATTCAGGAATTGATTAACAATATTGCCAAAGGACATGGTGGACTTTCAGTATTTGCTGGTGTAGGAGAAAGAACAAGAGAAGGAAATGATTTACTTAGAGAAATGTTAGAATCAGAAATCATTAATTATGGACCTGATTTTTTACATTCAATGGAAGAAGGAGGATGGGATTTATCTAAAGTTGATAAAGAAAAATTAGGAGATTCAAAAGCAACATTTGTTTTCGGACAAATGAACGAACCTCCTGGAGCAAGAGCAAGAGTGGCACTTTCAGGATTAACAATTGCGGAATATTTTAGAGATGGTGAAGGTGATGGAAAAGGAAAAGATGTACTTTTCTTTGTAGATAATATTTTCCGTTTTACTCAAGCTGGTTCTGAAGTATCTGCACTTTTAGGAAGAATGCCTTCAGCAGTAGGATACCAACCAACCTTAGCTACAGAGATGGGGACAATGCAAGAAAGAATTACTTCTACTAAAAATGGTTCTATTACATCTGTACAAGCGGTATATGTACCTGCAGATGATTTAACGGATCCTGCGCCTGCTACAACATTTGCTCACTTAGATGCTACTACGGTACTTTCCAGAAAAATTGCTGAATTAGGTATTTATCCTGCAGTAGATCCATTGGATTCTACTTCAAGAATTTTATCTCCAGAAGTTGTTGGGGAAGAACATTACAAATGTGCTCAAGATGTAAAAGAGATTTTACAGAGATATAAAGAATTACAAGATATTATTGCTATTTTAGGTATGGACGAATTATCTGATGAAGATAAATTAGCAGTACACAGAGCAAGAAGAATACAAAGATTCTTATCTCAACCTTTCCATGTTGCAGAACAATTTACTGGATTAAAAGGATGTTTAGTAGATATTGCAGATACTATTAAAGGTTTTAACATGATTTTGGATGGGAAAGTGGATCAATATCCAGAAGCTGCATTTAACCTTGTGGGTTCTATTGAAGAAGTAATTGAGAAAGGTGAGAAGATGATAGCGGACACTAAATAATAAATTATGTTATTAGAAATAATTACACCTGAAAGTAAGCTATTCACAGGAGAAATCACATCTATAAAACTCCCTGGAATGGATGGAGAATTTGAGATTTTAAATAATCACGCTCCTATTATTTCTACTCTTTCAAAGGGAGTTATCAGAATTATTGACAACGATAATAACACTGAAAAATTTGAAGTAAATGGTGGTGTTATTGAAATGCAAAACAATAAAATAATTGTTTTAGTTGACTAAAAAAAATTTAAATAAAATTAATTAAGAGGACTTTTCAGTCCTCTTTTTTTATCTTTGAAATATGAAAAATTGGATTATACTATATAGTTTATTTTGTGTTGCTTGCGGTAATAGTATGATTGAAGAAAATGATAAATTTCAACTTGAAGTTGGCGACATTCTTTTTCAAGATTTAGACTCATCACCTCTTTGTGATGCAATTGAATTGGTAACTCCAGGATTTGAGAATGGAAACTTCTCACACATTGGAATAGTTGTGGAAATAGGAGATCTTTTTTGTTTAAATCCGGAATACAATCAAATTACAGACGGAGCAAAGAGTAATATAAGAATATTAGAATCACTACCTGGAGGAGTAATAACAACAAGGATTGATAGTTTTTTAATGCGTTCTTCAGATAATAATAATAATCCGAAAGTAATTGTTGGCAGATTAAAAGATGAATACAAAAATACTATACCAAAAGCAATTCAATTTGCTAACAAACAAATTGGAGTAGATTATGACGAGATTTTTCTTATCGATAATGGTCAATATTATTGCTCTGAATTAATTTATGAGGCTTTTGCAAAAGATTCTATTTTTCAACTAAAACCCATGACTTTTTTGCACCCAAAAAGTGGTGATACTCTACAAACTTGGATAGATTATTATTCGAAATTGAAAGTGGGAATTCCACAAAATAAATTAGGGATTAACCCTGGGGGTATGTCATTGTCTGATAAAATAGAGATTGTACATAAATATGGAATTCCAGATGGAACAATAAGATAATTATTCTTTATTTTTTGTGTCAATAATTATTGTGACTGGACCATCATTTGAAAGTATTACTTTCATATCTGCTCCAAACTCTCCTGATTGAACTTCTTTACCAATTGCTAAAGACAAATTCTCTTTAAACTGTTCGTACAAAGGGATTGCCTGTTCGGGTCTTGCTGATTTTATATAAGATGGACGATTTCCTTTTTTAGTTTTTGCATGTAATGTAAACTGACTTATCACAATTACTTCTCCTCCAATTTCAATAATTGACTTATTCATTTTTCCTTCAGTATCAGAAAAAATTCTGAGTTGAGAAATTTTATTTGAAAGCCAAACAGAATCTTCTTTTGTGTCTTCAATTTCAATGCCTAAAAGGATAAGAAGTCCAGTAGAAATTTGAGCAACATTCTGTTTATTTATCTGAACAGAAGATTCACTTACTCTTTGTATTACCGCTCTCATTAGTAATCATTTGTTCTAAAATTCTCCTCTTCTTCCTCTAACATTCCTAAATAACTAAAGTACCTACTCTCTGATACCTCATCTTTCATTACAGCTTCTTTCACTCCACAATTTGGTTCGTTCAGATGAATGCAATTATGAAATTTACACTCTCTTTTCAACTTAAAAAACTCTGGGAAATAATTACCAATTTCATTTTTTTTAATTTCAACCAAACCAAAACCTCTAATTCCTGGAGTATCAATAATAGATGCTCCAAAATCTAGTTCGTGTAGTTCAGAAAAAGTAGTTGTATGTTGCCCTTGATTATAACTTTCGGAAACCTCTTTAGTATTTATATTCAAATTGGGTTGTAATTTATTTATCAGAGTAGATTTCCCAACTCCAGAATGACCCGCAATCAGATTTATTTTTCCCTTCATTATATCTTTTACCTCACTCAAATCATCCTTTAAAGCGGAAACAGAAACAGATGTATATCCAATATTTTTATAGATGTTTTGTAATGCTTCCTGTTGCAGTTTTTGCTCGTTTTTATACAAATCTGTTTTGTTGAAAAGCAAAACTACCTCTACACCAAAAGCATTTGCAGAAATCAAAAATCTATCAATAAAAGTTGTTGTTGTTACCGGATCAATCAAAGTAATCATTAAAATTGCCTGATCAATATTAGAGGCAATAATATGTGTTTGTTTTGATAGGTTTACTGATTTACGGACTATGGAATTTTTTCTTTCATACAACTTTACAATCATATACGAATCATCTGATTGTTCTACTTTCACTTTATCACCAACTACTACTGGATTTGTACTTTTTATGCCTTTTGTTCGAAACTTTCCTTTCAAACGACATTCTAGCAAATCGTTATTTTCCAATTTTACAAAATACCAACTTCCTGTCGATTTTATTACTACGCCATTCATTGGTGCAAATATACAAT
>Ga0233427_10003359_pt1 | contig 14091 bp, 12 predicted proteins | sample SI_118_April2016_5_FD_179885 | JGI IMG/M metagenome (GOLD analysis project Ga0233427, IMG submission 179885) | Seawater microbial communities from Saanich Inlet, British Columbia, Canada - SI_118_April2016_100_MG | ecosystem: Environmental > Aquatic > Marine > Inlet | place: Canada: British...
CTACGCGACATCAAACCTCTTCACTTTTTATCCATTGGGTTCGCGCTTGGGTCCGGTAGATTTGGAGGATCCATGCCTCCTCGATTGGGGAGAGCCCCCTTGTCGCTATTATCGAGAAATATCCGAGGGGTCAACTTTCGAATTCTCACCAGGCTTATCAGAATCCGCATTTGAACTCTGATTCGACTGAAACACCACGCGCCAAGCCATGCGCGCTGCCCGCTGCTCGGCTGATTTTTTCGAGCTTCCTTTTCCACTGCCCATCAGTTCACCACTAACATGAACGTGAACATCATAGCGAGTCGCTCCCTTTTCGTGGTACTCCCGGATCACTTCAAAATCCAACGTTTTATGCTCTCGTTGAGCCCAATGATGCAATTTTGATTTAAAATCCACGGTTTCATGAACTTTGTGGTCCGCCCCATGACGTCGCAGCATGCGCATGACTGCTAGGTTCGTTTTATGGAATCCGTGATCCAAGTAGATGGCCCCGATGAGTGCTTCCAGAGCATTTCCAACCACCGTGGAATGAATGTCCTTTCGGCGCATTTTAGCCCGAATGTGCAAAGCCAAATCCATTTTTTCTCCCACCAAATTCAAGGTCTTCCGATTGACTATTTTGGACTTTCGCTGGGTCAAACCACCCTCTTGTTCGTTCGGGAAATCCTGGAACAAGTAGGATGCAACAATCAGGTCTAGAGCCGTATCTCCCAAAAACTCCAACCGCTCATTGCTCTTCAGTCCAGTGGAATCCCCATCCAACATGGACGAATGTGTCAACGCCTCTTCATAGTATTTCATCGTCCGGACCCGCAGGCCAAATTCCCTTCGGACAAGTGCGCGAATAGTAGTGGGAGCACGTCTAAATGAAAGAATCCGATTCCAAGTATTCGATCGAATCGGCATAAAGTCAGCCTTTGAATGTCTTGAACAACACAGAGGCGTTATGACCGCCGAAACCAAATGTGTTGCAAAGGGCCGCTCTTACTTCGCGTTTTTTTGCATGATTGAACGTGAAATCAAGCTTGGAGTCCAGCCCTTCATCGGCATGTTCAAAGTTGATGGTTGGCGGAATGATTCCGTTTTTGATCGCCAGAATGCAAGCAATTCCTTCAATGGCACCCGCAGCTCCTAACAAATGTCCCGTCATGGACTTGGTCGAACTGATGTTCAAATGATAAGCATGCTCTTCAAAAACGCCCTGAATCGCTCGTGTTTCTGCGATATCTCCAAGGGGTGTAGACGTTCCGTGAACATTCACATAATCAACATCAGTAGGCGACATTTCTGCGTCATCCAATGCTGCCCTCATAACATTGAGTGCCCCTAAACCTTCAGGATGTGGAGCCGTGATATGATGCGCATCTGCGCTCATACCGCCACCAGCCACTTCACAGTAGATTTTCGCCCCTCTTGCCAAGGCATGTTCATACTCCTCAAAAATAATAGCCCCACCTCCTTCTCCTAAGACAAAACCATCTCGCGTGGCATCGAAAGGCCGAGAAGCACGTGCCGGTTCATCATTCCGCGTTGAAAGAGCTTTCAAGGCGTTAAATCCCCCGATACCCCCTTCCGTTACTGCCGCTTCTGAGCCCCCGGTTACCATGATTTCCGCTTTTCCCAAGCGGATGTAATTGAATGCATCAATCATGGCGTTGGTGCCACTCGCACAAGCTGAAACAGTGCAAAAATTTGGGCCCCTATAACCGTGACGTATGCTGATGTGACCCGCTGCGATGTCTGAAATCATCATGGGGATGAAAAAGGGGCTAAATCGAGGAAAGCCTCCATTTTCATGGAAATTCAAGGCTTCATTCATGAACGTCTGAAAGCCTCCAATCCCAGAGCCCCAAATGACACCTACCCGATCTTGGTCGAGTGGCGGGTTTTCTCCGTCCAAACCAGCATCGGCAATAGCCTCATCACTACATGCGATTGCATATTGAGCGAAGAGATCCATTTTTCGTGAATCTCTCCGTTCCAAGAATTGGGAAACATCAAACCCCTTCACTTCGCAGGCGAACTGCGTTTTGAAATTGGTGGGGTCAAACTTGGTGATTCTAGCAGCGCCACTGACACCATTGATTAAGCCATTCCAAAAAGATGGCACATCATTCCCAAGGGGCGTAATCGCCCCTAAGCCAGTGACAACAACCCGCTTAAGCTCCATGAGAGCTTAGCTTATTTAACGTTCGCCGAAATGTATTCGACAGCTTGACCGACGGTGCTGATCTTTTCAGCTTGATCATCAGGAATAGCAATGTTAAACTCCTTTTCAAACTCCATAATGAGTTCCACCGTGTCCAAGGAGTCCGCTCCTAGGTCATTTGTGAAACTTGCTTCCAAGTTGACTTCTCCAGCATCTACTCCCAACTTGTCGACAATAATTGCCGTAACTTTTTCTTGAATCTCAGACATAGCTTAGCTGTTTTTCGGGGCGCAAAGTAACCAATTAGAAACGGAACCACCGCCAATATTGGTCATCTTTTATGCCTTTCGTTAAAAATGGTTGCCTAAATCAGGCAAATTCAACAAGAATATCTTGCAAAGACTTCCTTTTGATGTCGGGAATTTGACAGCCCTGTGTGGGGTATCCGACAGGAATCAGTAAAAATGCGCGCTCATAATTCGGGCGCTTCAATATCTTGGAAAGAAAATCCATCGGTGATGGTGTATGCGTAAGTGCAACTAGCCCCGATTCGTGCAATGCGGCCAAGAGCATGCCACAAGCGATTCCGACCGATTCTTGCACATAGTAATTCTGCCGCTTGCCTCCTTGGGGGTCTAGATCTGGTTCCCATATCTGCTTAAAAACAACAATCAATGCCGGTGCTTCATCTAAGTGCGGCTTGTGGTAATCCGTATCGAAAGGCTTGAGATCTTCCAGCCACCGATCTGACATTCGGCCATGATAATTCTCGTATTCCTCTCGCTCCGCAGCTTCTCGAATGGTCGTTTTCACCTCTTGATTGGTGACCAAACAAAAAGTCCATGGCTGTTTGTGCGCGCCCGAAGGAGCTGTTCCGGCAGCAGCAATGCAGTTACGCAAAACCTCCACAGGAATAGGAGCTGAATCAAAATGACGGACAGATCGTCTTGCGTCCAATCGAGAATGCACTTGGCGCGATCGTCTTTTCATCTCGTCATCAGTCAAACGCTCAAAATCCAAAGGGATGTGCTTGGCTAAGGAATGTTCCATGGCTACAAATTAAGACGAATCTTCATGAGAGGTACCACAAGGGCACACATCACAGCTGACCCGAGGAACGAATCTGCCTCATCAAATTGGAAGCAAAAACAAAATCTTCTAATTCTCTATTCCCTCCAGCCAAAAGACTTTGACGCGTGCCTTTCCACAAAATGCTCCCTTCGTGAACAAAATGAATGGTGTCGCTGGCTTCCATAACACTGTTCATGTCATGGGAAATGACGACCGTCGTCATGTCGTATTCACGGGTAATCTCCATGATCAATTGATCAATAACAATCGCCGTTTGTGGGTCCAATCCCGAGTTCGGTTCGTCGCAAAATAAATACTTCGGATTCATGGCAATTGCTCTAGCAATTCCGACTCTCTTTTGCATACCTCCACTGCATTCTGCGGGAAATCGAACACCGGCATCCGAAAGCTCCACACGCTCCAAACACTCGGCGGAACGTCTTCGAATCTGTTCTTCGGAAAAGTCACTGAACATCCGCAAGGGAAAACGCACATTTTCCTCCACCGTCATGCTGTCAAACAACGCAGACCCTTGGAATAGCATCCCTATTTCTTGTCGAATGACTTTCCTTTCCTTTCCTGAAAGTGCCGTGAAATCCCGCCCATCATAGGTGACAAATCCTTGGTCCGGCTCAATCAAGCCGACGGTGCATTTAGTCAATACGCTTTTACCGCTGCCGCTTCGCCCGATTACAAAATTTACTTTGCCACGCTCAAAAGTGGCTTGGACATCATTTAAGACATCATGCGAGCCGAACGATTTCGATATGTTGTGCAATTCAATCACAATGACGCTGGATCAATTCAATAGCATTTGAGTGAGAATCAAATTGGAAATCATGATGATTACCACAGACCAAACGACCGCTTTGGTGCTTGAACGGCCCACTTCCAAAGCCCCTCCAGAAGCATGGTATCCATGGTAGGCCGAGACACTGGTGAGGATGAATCCGAATACGACCGTCTTAGTCAACGCATAAATCACATCAAATACCTTAAAATCTACCTGCATCCCATATTCAAAATCTGCCAATGCGCTCACTCCAGTCGCAACTCCAATCCAAGCCCCCGCACCTATTCCCAAGACCATGCTCAAGACAACCAAAAACGGCACAATGATGACTCCTGCCAATATTTTAGGTAAGACCAAGTAAGTCGCGCTATTGACTCCCATGATTTCAAGCGCGTCTATTTGCTCAGTCACCCGCATGGTGCCAATTTGAGAAGCAATATTGGACCCCACTTTCCCTGCAAGAATCACCGGAATCAACGTGGGCGAAAATTCCAATATCATGGTCTGCCTCACGGTAAATCCCACCGTATAAACCGGAATCCATCCGCCAATTTGGTGAGCTGTCTGCAAACAAATTACCGCTCCCATAAACAAGCTCAAAAGGGCCACAATGCCCACGGATTGTATCCCTATACTTTCTAGCTCTAGAATAAACAAATCTTTAAAAACCCGCCATTTCTCTGGGCGCCGAAAGCTCGCCGCTAGAAGCTGCATGTATCGCCCAATATGGAACATCCATTGCATAGTGCGAAGGTAAGGGTTGATAGTCGACACCGGCACTGGCAGATTTAGGTCGTATTTTCGCATGACCATGTTCAAGAGAAATCAATCTGTGCTTATCCTATGTATCTTGATGGTGGGTGCCTTTTCATCCTGTCAAAGCCATCGCGGGCATGGCAAGTGCAATTGCCCTGAATGGTCTTTTGAAGACAGCTCGAAATCCTTGGATGAAAAGCTGGAACAAGCCTAACCTCATGACTGAATTTAGAAACACATACGCCGTCATTATGGCGGGCGGCATTGGGAGCCGTTTTTGGCCGATGAGCCGTGAATCACAGCCGAAGCAATTCCTCGACATCCTTGGAACGGGCAGGTCATTGATCCAAATGACCTTTGATCGACTCCATCGAATGATCCCTGCAGAGAACATCTTGGTTGTGACCCAAGAACGTTATCGGGATTTGGTTTCTGAGCACCTTCCAACCATCCCTTTAGAAAATGTTTTGTGCGAACCCTTTATGCGAAACACCGCTCCATGCATCGCTTACGCCAATCATTGGGTAAAAGCCAGGGCAGGAGAATTGGCCCACGAAGCAAGCATCGTAGTAGCTCCTGCGGACCACCTCATTTTGGACGAGCCCGAATTCATTGACATCACAAAAACGGCCATCGAACACACCCGATCTACCAAGCAGTTGGTGACGCTAGGAATCAAGCCTTCGCGTCCTGATACGGGATATGGGTACATTCAATTCGAAGACATCGCCAACGCAGCAGATCATCGGATCAGGTCCGTAAAGACCTTTACCGAGAAGCCACAATTGGAATTGGCGGAGCAATTCATCGCATCCGGAGATTTTTACTGGAATTCGGGGATTTTCATTTGGAGTCTCAAGAACATTACAGAGGCATTCGAGACCCACTTACCTGAAATGCAAGAGCTCTTTTTGGAGCATACGAACGCATTTGCGACACCCCGTGAGAAAGAAGCCATCGCATCGATTTATGGGGATTGCGAAAACATCTCCATTGACTATGGCATCATGGAAAAGGCCTCGAATGTAGCAGTCGTTCTTTCTGATTTCGGCTGGAGCGATTTAGGAACCTGGGGGTCGCTGCATGAAAAACTCCCCTTGGATGAATCGGAGAATGGGACCGCGGGAGTGGATTTGATAAGTCATGAGTCGACCGGAAATGTGGTGGTCTCGAATTCCCCGTTGGATGGCCGCCGGAAAACCGTCGCCATCCGCGGGCTCAACAACTTCATCATCGTCGATACCGCTGACTCTTTGTTAATCTGTCCAAAATCCGATGAACAGTGGGTCAAGCAATTGGTAACTTCAATTAAAACCAAGAAAGCCAAGGGCTGAGGTATCTCTGCTTCCGAGAATCGAGGAGTTATTTCCTTCCGGTCATTTCCGAAGGAACCACCCAGGCATCGTATTCTTCAGCTGTAAGGTAACCGGTAACAAGGGCCGCTTCCCGCAATGTGGTTCCATCGACATGGGCTTTATTCGCAATTTCCGCTGCCTTGTAGTAACCAATTTTGGTATTCAAAGCTGTGACCAACATCAGGCTGCTTTGCACTAATTCTTCAATGCGAATATAGTTGGGTTCAATGCCCTGTATACAGTGGACGCTGAATGAAAGGCTCGCATCGCCAAGCAAACGAGCAGATTCCAAAATATTGCGGGCCATCATAGGCTTGAACACATTCAGCTCATAGTGTCCTTGTGCCCCGCCCATGGTGATTGCAACATCGTTGCCCATCACTTGGGCACAAACCATGGTCAACGCTTCGCATTGGGTCGGGTTAACCTTGCCCGGCATAATGCTGGATCCCGGTTCATTAACGGGTAGGAGGATTTCTCCGATGCCTGAACGAGGCCCTGAAGCCATCATCCGAATATCGTTCGCAATTTTATTGAGCGAAACAGCGAGAGTCTTGAGGGCCCCATGGGTTTCGACGATGGCGTCATGTGCCGCCAAGGCCTCAAATTTATTCGGAGCCGTAACAAAGGGATGTCCGGTCAACGAAGCGATGTGCTTAGCAACCAACACGTCATACCCCTCTGGGGTATTGATTCCAGTCCCCACAGCCGTTCCCCCCAATGCCAGTTCAGCAAGATGATCCAAGGTCTGACGGACGGCCCGCATACCATGATCTAACTGGGCAACGTATCCACTGAATTCCTGGCCCAATGTCAGAGGCGTCGCATCCATCAAATGCGTTCTTCCAATCTTGACCACCTCTTCAAAGGCGAGCGCCTTCACATGCAGGGCATCCCGCAACTGCTGGACTCCCGGAAGCGTCGTCTCAACGACAGCTTTGTACGCCGCAATGTGCATCGCCGTGGGATATGTGTCGTTGGACGATTGCGATTGGTTGACATCATCATTCGGGTGAACCAAACGGGTGCCTTCACCCAACATCCCGCCATCTAAAACATGCGATCGGTTTGCAATCACCTCATTAACATTCATGTTCGACTGCGTGCCCGAACCAGTTTGCCAAACGACCAAAGGGAATTGATCATCCCATTTGCCTGCTAAGATTTCATCACATACCGCGGCGATGAGATCCATCTTTCGTGCATCAAGGCCTCCCAGTTCTGTATTGGTCCTAGCCGCTGCCTTTTTGAGGGTTGCGAATGCCCGAACAATTTCCAAGGGCATGGAAGCCGCAGGACCGATCTTAAAATTGTTTCGCGAACGCTCCGTTTGCGCCCCCCAAAGAGACTCAGCTGGCACTTGAACTTCGCCCAAGGTGTCTTTTTCGATCCGGAATGCACTCATTTCGATGGAATACTTGGTGATTTAATTCGAGGTGTTCGCTGCGGCCCCAGCCTGCATGAGGAATGATTTGAGAAATCCTTCTATCTCCCCATTCATGACCGCATCGACATTGGACGTCTCATGGCTGGTACGAACGTCTTTGACCATTTTGTAGGGTTGCATGACATACGATCGAATCTGGGATCCCCACTCAATTTTCTTTTTACCTGCTTCAATTTCAGCCCGAGCTTCATGCCGCTTGGCCAACTCCATTTCGTACAATTGCGACTTCAATAATTGCATCGCTTTCTCCTTATTCCCAAGCTGCGAACGCGTTTCGGTATTGTCAATCACAATGCCAGTTGGAGCGTGACGCACACGCACCCCCGTTTCAACCTTGTTTACGTTTTGGCCTCCCGCTCCACCTGAACGGAACGTTTCCCATGTGATATCTGCTGGACTGACTTCAATTTCAATCGAGTCATCCACCAAAGGGTACACATAAACGGAGACAAACGACGTGTGGCGACGAGCTTGGCTATCAAATGGGCTGATTCGGACCAAACGATGAACGCCGTTCTCCCCTTTTAACATGCCAAATGCGAAAGGCCCTTCAAACTCAAGGGTCACCTGTTTAATGCCGGCCACATCTCCCTCTTGAAAATCCAATTCTCTCACTTTGAAGTTCGCACGATCGCCATACATCCGATACATCCGCATCAACATAGCGGCCCAGTCACAGCTTTCTGTTCCTCCGGCGCCAGAGGTGATTTGCATGATCGCGTTCAAATTGTCTTCTTCCGCACCCAACATGTTTTTGAATTCCAAATCCTCCACGGCTTCTAATGCCGCTGAAAAAGCTTCTTTCGCTTCTGACTCTTCGGCCTCCCCCGCTTTCATGAATTCAAACATTACCTGGGCATCCTCCATCGCTGTTTCACATGAGATGTAGCTTTGCGTCCACAATTTCAACGTTCTCAGCTGCTTCATGACCACTTCAGCGTCCTTGGAGTTGTTCCAGAATTCTGGATCTTGAGTCCGCTTTTCCTCTTCCATGATCTCCATCAACTTCGCGTCAATGTCCAAATAACCACGTAGGTCCACTACGCGCTTCCGTAGGTGATTGAGTTGATCGATCGTCATCATACACCCGCAAAAGTAATCAGTGATGCTTCAAAGACGAGAGGCATTTGAGTATGTCTGACAATCCGTACCCTTTTCCCATCAAATAGCGGATCACTCGTTCTTTGTTGTCCGGCAGTTCGTGGGCTCTCTGTTTCGCCAGATGCTCCAGTGCATTTGCCACCGATTGATCGGACAATCCCGTCAAGGCCTTTCGCGCTTGATCCGTTGAAAAGCCCTTGGCCACCAGTCCAGACACAATCTTCTGTGGACCCCACCTCTTGTACTCAGCATGGGTTCGAACATACCCTTCCAAATAGCGATCGTCAGACAAATAATTCTCTTGTATCAACCGCTCAATCACCTCCTCAATTTGTTCATTCGAAGCGCCCCATCGTCTCATTTTTTTACGAGAATCCCAAGAACAACGTTCCTGCAGCGAGCACCACTTCCTCATTTGATCAACCCATTTTTCCATCAATCTTTGCTTGAATTTGGTCTAAAATAGCGTGAAAGCAGGGGTTTACACGATATTTGCATCCTGTAACCAAAAACTGAGCGATGCGGCCCGAGATTTTAACACGTATACAAGCCTTGCTCCAGCAAGAAGACTTGGAAAGCATCCGTCAGGAATTGCGCACAGCCATCGATGAGTTTCGCACGTTAACCAGCGAGGAAGTGCGAAAACAACGGGAATCTTGGGCTGCGTCTGAAAAAGAGGCCGATGCTACATTTGACTATATCCCAAGCGAAGAAGAGGCCGCTTTCGAAGCACTTGTCATCGCCTTCAAAGAGCGTGAGAAACTGTGGAGAAAAGAAGTCGCTGAAAATCAACGGGCCAACCTAGAAAAAAAGCAAGCCATGCTCGAACGGCTGCGTCAAACCATTCAAGAGGAAGAGAACATCGGAGCCGCTTTTGCAGTGTTCAATGAAGTGCGTGAGGAGTGGGAAAAAGTAGGCGATGTCCCCGGAGACCAGTTCAAAGCCGTTCATGACATCTACTACCGATTGCGGGATGAGTTTTTCTACAACATAAACATTTACAAGGAGTTAAAAGAGCATGATCTGAAGGTCAATCAAAAAAAGAAAACCGATTTATTGGACTTGGCCAAAAGACTGGAGACCTTAGAATTACTCTCAGAAAGAGAAAAGCAAGCGCGATTGCTTCAGAAACAATGGCTGGATGTGGGGCCGTCACCTCGCGAGACCTACCAAGAAATGTCCGATGCCTTTTTTGGGCTAATTCGCCCCGTATTTGAGTCGGTCAAAGCCCACTATGATGAAGTCCGGGCTTCCTTTCAAGTTCATGCTGACGCGAAAAATGGCCTCATCGAAAAACTTCGTGACGCTGTAGCTGAAGAGGTGGAGGCTTCACATGAAGCATGGCAAGGAGCAACTGCTAAGGTCATATCCCTGCAAAATGAATGGAAAGCCATTGGGTTCGCTGGCAAAGAACACAATGAAGCTTTGTGGGGAATATTCCGTGAGTTGGCAGATGTGTTTTTTCAAAAAAAACAACTCTTTTATGACGCCCAAAAGTCTGTCAGCAAGGAGAACAAAGCCCAGAAGGTGGCGTTATTGGCAAAGGCGGAAGCATTGTCAACTAGCACAGATTGGAAGACCTCCGTGCCCGAGATGATGTCACTCCAAAAAGCTTGGAAAGAAGTGGGGCCCAGTGCTCCGAGCGAAGAACAGCGACTATGGCGTCGCTTCCGTAAAGTGCAGGATGCTTTTTTCAAAGCGAGAAAGGCAGAATTCGCTGACCGTGATGCATCTGAAAAAGCAAATTTGGCTGAGAAAGAAGGCGTTCTAGCCGAGATTAATTCGTTTCAAATCAGTGGAGACCGGAAAGCCGACTTGGATACCCTGAGAGATTTTTCGAGTAGGTGGAATGGCATTGGATTCGTCCCCAGAAAGTCTTTGGACGGATTGATGGAGAGATACCGTACTACTATGGATGCGCATTACGACTCATTGAGCGCACAACGATCTGAACGCGCTTTGGAGACGTACAAGCAGCGTGTCGACAATCTCATCAGTTCTGACCGAAATCAAGTCCGCCGTGAGCAGACCATTCTGAGAGAGAAAATGGATCGTTTGAAATCCCGAGTCACCAAGACTGAAGAAAATCTGGAACGGTTTACAGGAAAAGGGGCGGAGGCCATTCGCGAACAGTACGAAAAATCCATGAATACCGATAAGGCAGAAATGGATGAAATTCGGACCAAACTGACCCTATTGCGTCAAGCTACTCAACAAAACGAAGCCTCGAAGCCCGAAGAGACCTGATCCTCTTTCAACATGATTGCCGAGGTAAGATGTGGCATTCATACCCCTCTTCATCCAGCCATCGGAGATACGTTTCAAGAACTGGCAACATTCGAGGAGCCGCTTTTTCCGAATCGTGAAAAACCACAATCGCACCAGGGCGTGTATTTAACATCAAATGTTCCAAACACGATTCTGGTGAATTGCGTTCATCAAAGTCCGCACTCAACACATCCCACATCACAATTTCCGTATGTGCGCGGAGTGCCTCCGCCTGACCTTTTGTAATGCGCCCATAAGGCGGGCGGAACCATGGTGCATCCAACAAAGCCTGGCATTGCGCATAGCTTTTGAGGTAAGAGAATTGAGATGCGTCCCAACCCGACTCATGCCTTTGGGTATGGTTTCCAATTCCGTGTCCCTCATCCCGCAATTGGATGACGACTTCCGGGTACCTCTGTACATTTTCTCCGACACAAAAAAACACTCCCTTCGCACCGTGTTCTCCCAAGAGGCGCATGACTTCAACCGTTATTTCCGGATGTGGGCCATCATCAAACGTCAAATAAACAGCCGCTTTCCCGTTGACCACGGCAGGTCCGCTCCAGGTCAAATGCGACGCCAAGGCCTTTAGAATCGAAGGTGTTTGCCTCATATACACCTTGCAAAGATATCCACCCATAGGACGCATTCACGCAATGGTGGAGAACTACCTTTGCGTCGAACAGCTCACGCAGATGGAATACGACTTTCGCTCAATTGAAAAACGCTGGCAAGCACATTGGGAGCGCGAACAGGTTTATCGGGTCACTGAAAAACCCCATCAACCTAAATATTATGTGCTAGACATGTTCCCGTACCCTTCTGGTGCCGGGCTGCATGTAGGGCATCCGCTTGGTTACATTGCCAGTGATGTCTTTGCTCGGTACAAAAAGCTTCGTGGATTCAACGTCTTACACCCCATGGGTTACGATAGCTTCGGTCTCCCTGCGGAGCAATATGCAATTCAAACTGGACAACATCCAGCTGTCACAACAGAAGCCAACATTTCCCGTTACCGTGAACAGCTTGGACAATTGGGCTTTTGCTATGACTGGGGACGTGAGGTAAGAACCAGTGACCCTTCATACTACCGTTGGACCCAATGGATCTTTAGTCAGCTTTTCGAATCGTGGTATGATGAGGCCCACAATCGTGCCCGCCCACTATCGGAATTGATTGACCTAATTGAACGTAAAGGGCTGAGTGAGGTTGCTGTTTCATGCACTGAAAATTGGTGGATGGCCCTGGATTCGAAGCTGGTAAACGGATGGGGGAGTGACTTCAACGGTGACTTGAGCCCCGAGCAATGGGGAGCATGCAATCCGAAGCAGCAATCAGACATCTTGATGCAATTCCGTCTAGCTTATTTGGCCGATAGCGAAGTGAATTGGTGTCCAGAACTCGGGACCGTTCTCGCCAATGATGAAGTCAAAGATGGATTGAGTGAGCGCGGGGGACATCCAGTGTTTCGGAAGCGCATGCGGCAGTGGATTATGCGGATCTCGGCCTTTGCAGATCGCTTGGTTGAAGATTTGGACAACTTGGATTGGACCGATAGCATCAAAGAGGCACAACGCAATTGGGTTGGTAAAAGCAAAGGAGCAACGGTCCAGTTTAGCGTAAAAGAATTGTCCGACGCACAGCTTGAAGTCTTTACGACACGTCCCGATACCTTGTATGGGGTGAGTTTTATGGTTCTTGCCCCTGAACATCCGTTGGTCCGCGAGCTTACTACCTCGGAACGACGTGAGGAGGTAGAGGCATACCAGGTAGCGGCATCCAAGAAGTCAGAGCGAGATCGTCAAGGGGCGGGTGAAAAAGACATCACGGGCTGTGACACAGGGGGGTTCGCTATTCACCCAATTACAGGTGCTCTTTTACCTGTTTGGATCGCTGATTATGTTTTGGCTGGTTACGGAACAGGAGCCATCATGGCAGTCCCTGCCGGAGATGAAAGAGACTGGAGATTCGCAAGGCAGTTTAGCCTGCCAATTCCACCAATTTTCGCAGGTCACGATACTTCCGAGTCTGCTTGCACCGATAAGCAAGCCAACCTACAAGACTCTGAATCGCTCAACGGCCTGACCGCTTCTGAAGCCATTCCCGCTGCGATTACTCTATTGGAATCCATCGGCAAAGGCAAAGGCCGCATCAATTATCGTTTGCGTGATGCTGTGTTCAGCAGGCAGCGCTATTGGGGAGAACCATTCCCCATCTGCTATGAAAATGACATCCCGAGATTGATCCATAGTGAACAAGTCACCCTGCCCTCCGTAAATGCGTACTTGCCAACGGAAGATGGAGAGCCTCCTCTGGCCCGTGCCAAAAAGGATGATTGGAACGTGTTCGAAGGAGACCGGATGGAATACAATACCATGCCTGGATGGGCAGGTTCTAGCTGGTATTTTCTTCGGTACATGGACCCGCAAAATCACGAGACCTTCTGCAGCAGAGAGAAGTCAGATTATTGGGGTCAAGTGGATCTATATATTGGAGGAGCAGAGCACACAACTGGGCATTTATTGTATTCCCGGTTTTGGACCAAATTTTTGTTTGATCGAGGTTGGATTGGTTTCGACGAGCCGTTCAAACAAATGATCAACCAAGGCATGATTTTAGGTCGATCAAGCTTCGTTTACCGTATTCAAGGCACCCAAACTTTTGTGACCTCTGAAAAAAGGAAGGAGCATACAACTCAGCGCTTGCACGTGGATATCAACCTTGTTAAAGCTGACAAATTAGATGTAGAGGGCTTCCGGAAATGGCGCAGTGAATTCGCCCAGGCTGAATTCATTTTAGGCGATGATGGCACCTATTCGTGCGGCTTTGAAGTGGAGAAAATGTCCAAGTCAAAGTACAACGTTCAAACACCTGATGAGCTAATCGAGCGCTATGGGGCCGACACACTTCGTTGTTATGAAATGTTCTTGGGGCCGCTGACCCAGCACAAACCTTGGGATACACAGGGAATCAGTGGAGTCCACAACTTCTTGCGCAAATTGACACGGCTCTTTCAAAATGTAACGGACGAAGCCCCTTCAGACGAAGCCAACCGAATATTCCATAAAACAGTGCGGAAGGTCACCGAAGATTTAGATCGCCACGCGTTCAATACCGTGATCAGCGCTTTGATGATTGGTGTCAATGAATT
>Ga0233427_10003362_pt1 | contig 14083 bp, 9 predicted proteins | sample SI_118_April2016_5_FD_179885 | JGI IMG/M metagenome (GOLD analysis project Ga0233427, IMG submission 179885) | Seawater microbial communities from Saanich Inlet, British Columbia, Canada - SI_118_April2016_100_MG | ecosystem: Environmental > Aquatic > Marine > Inlet | place: Canada: British...
AGAAATACTCCTACTAAGTATCCTTGGTATTTTGGTGGAATTTTATCCCATAGTTTTTTCATAATAATCTCCTTACCCAAATCTACACATAATCCCACAAACAAAAAACCCCACGAATGTGGGGCTTTATTTCCATATTATATTTTAATATAGTATTTCTTATTTCTGTTCACCTAAGAATAATACTTGACCTGATGCGAAACAATCGTTCCACCTAGCAAAAACCTCCTTAGCACCTTCTTCACCATATTTTTGATAAAGCGGTTTTCCTATAGTATAAAGAGCGCCATCATATAAAGGGTCAGCAAACATTATAAATGTCCATGTAGAATCTTCATTCATATTTCCAGGTAACAGAATTCTCATTGATTTCGCTGCCATATCGTTCAATTTATTTATTTCTGCACTTGAATCCTCGTATGCATAATAGGCTGGCATTACCTCATTGAACAGAATACTATTAAATTCTTCTTTCTTATCAAATTTAATATGATTTAATACAACCATAGTCTGTTCACCACTTTTGGCTTTTATAGCCTGTTGGCAAAAAGTAAATGATGAAAACAATATGAAGGACAAAGTAATAGTGGTGGGCTTTTTCATAATAATCTCCTTGTAATTTATCCTAATCTACCCATTATCCCACAAACAAAAAACTTGAACTTTGTTTTGATTTACTTTGTGCGGAATGCGGATACAGCAATAGGTCTCAAATGCCATACGCCCATAGGGGGGGGTATTAAAAAGTGTATCCCACCTTTTTGTATCCCATTTTTGGTAATAGATGATTAAATATGACAATGTATGAAACAAAAAGCCCCACAATTAAGTGAGGCTTTTATTGAGAGGTAAATGGTATTACTCTCGAGTCGGGGTAGAGAGATTCGAACTCCCGATCTCCTGCTCCCAAAGCAGGCGCGATAACCGGACTACGCTATACCCCGAATAACTGTCAAAAAAAGCAAGGAAACTTAAATGGTTTTGAAAAGGATTCAAACCTCATTCCTTGCCATATTTTGTCAAAAAAAACCACCCGAATAGCTTAGGGTGGTTTTTGGGTGAGCGATGGGGATTGAACCCACGGCCTCCTGGGCCACAACCAGGTGCTCTAACCAACTGAGCTACGCCCACCATACGACCAAATCTTGCCAATCGGCAAAATGAAGTGGGGGAAATTAAGAGAGTTCTTCTCCGATTTAAAACAAAATCGAATATATTTCCAGACGAATTTTGTAATTTCTCCTATGCGACTTTTGTTCAGATATTTTATTAAGGAAATCTCTCTGCCCTTCATTTTCTCTTTGGGCATGATCACCTTCATCCTTTTCGTGAATTTTCTCCTCCGCGCCATTGATCGGTTTTTAGGCAAAGGGCTAGATCTACTCACCATCTTAGAATATCTATTTCTAAACTTAGCATGGATTTTAGCCCTGGCCGTTCCCATGGCCGTTTTGCTGGCAACGCTTATGACTTTCGGTCGCCTCTCTGAAGATAACGAAATTAATGCCATGCGTGCTTCTGGTATTTCTTATCTTTCTATCCTTCGTCCCGCCCTCATGTTTGGTTTAACCATCGGACTCATGCTGATTTATTTCAATAATTTTATTCTCCCAGATATGAATTTTAAAGCACGTTTACTCTCGGGTGATATTTATCGTAAACGGCCGGATATGCATATTGAGCCGGGATTTTTTCTGGATGTGCTTCCGGATTATTCCATGATTATTGGCGGGAAAAATGGAGAGATGATGGAGGATGTGCGCATCTTCTCCAAAAAGAGCAAAAAATCCCAAACCAGTATTCATGCAGAAAAAGGACATCTGGATGTCATCTCAAATGCCTTTGTTTTAACCCTTTATGATGGAGAAATCCATGAATTAGAACTAAAAGATTTTTCCCATTATCGACGGATTGCTTTCGAAAAACACATTATTACCATTCAGGCGGATGACTTACTTCTTAACAGACGAGACTCTTCCAGCCGAACCGATAGAGAAATGACTGTTCCCATGATGCTCAAAAAACGGCAAGGATATGAAAAACGAATTCGGGTGGTGAATAAACGTATTACGGGCTCCTTTTTCCGTGTATTGGAAGATTCTATTTCTCCAGGAAGTTTAGCAGAAGGAATTGCCCTTGTCAATGCGGCAAGAGATTCGGTTTTGAGCGATACGACTTTAACCAAAGCTGAGCTTCAAAAGAAAAAGAGAAAACTCAAAACATTGGAACGGCAATTAAAAAATGAATTCAATTTGATAAATTCTTATGACAAAAGTCGAAATAAATATACGGTAGAAATGCATAAGAAATTCTCCATCCCTTTTGCCTGTATTATCTTCGTCCTTTTAGGGGCCGCTCTCGGCACCATGGCAAAACGGGGCGGACTTGCCATTAGTACCAGTTTGAGTTTTGGGTTTTTTCTCGTCTATTATATTTTCCTCATTGGCGGCGAAGAATTGGCGGATAGAAATTTCGTGAACCCTATCATTGGCATGTGGATGCCCAACGCAATTTTCCTCATCATCGCCCTTTACCTTACCTTACATACGGTTCGAGAAAAAGCACCACTACAATTAAAATTATTTAAAAAAAAGGATGAATCATGATTCCAGCAGAAATCATTGCACAAAAAAGAGACGGCAAACCTTTAGATCGAAATCAAATGAAAACTTTCGTGGAAACATTTACCACTGGCCAAATTCCCGATGCCCAAATGGCCTCCATGCTCATGGCGATTTATTTTAATGGCTTATCCGAAGATGAAACCTTTGCCTTGGTTGAGGTGATGATTGCTTCCGGGAAAACATTAGATTTTTCTCAAACCAATACACCGGTTGTGGACAAACACAGTACGGGGGGCATCGGCGACAAAACGTCTCTTGTCATTGCGCCCTTGCTCGCTTCTGCTGGCTTGACCCTTCCCATGATTGCAGGAAGAAGTTTGGGTCACACAGGCGGAACCATCGATAAATTAGAAGCCATTCCAGGCTTTCAAGCTGAAGTCCCTTTGGATCAATTCAAATCTTGGGTGGATAAAATCGGTTGCGCTATTATTGGTCAAACAGGCGAGATTTGCACCGCTGATAAAAAAATGTATGCGCTAAGAGACATCACTGCCACGGTCCCATCTATTCCTTTGATTTGTGCGTCTATCATGAGTAAAAAAATCGCTGAAGGCATTGATGCTTTGGTCTTAGACGTAAAAACCGGTTCGGGTGCTTTTATGAAAACGCGAGAACAAGCAGAAACCCTAGGACGATGGATGAAAAAAATTGGAAACGCCTTTCATGTAAATACGGATATTGTTTTCACTTCAATGAACCAACCTTTAGGCAATTTTAGTGGCGTGTGGTGCGAAGTGGAAGAATCCATCCAATGTCTCAAAGGGCAAGGTTCCAAAGATACCATGGAAGTGGTTTTTGCCTTGTGTTCTAAACTAATGATCCAATCCAAAAAATCAGAAAATGAATCAGAAGCAATAGCCCAATTAACCGCCTTGATTGCTTCCGGAAACGCCTACGAAAAATTTGTGGAAATGGTCAATATCCAAGGAGGAGATACGTCTGTATTTGAAGGAAACCCTTGTCCTCCATCTGATGAATTGATTTATTTAGCAAAAAAAGAGGGTGTCATTCAATCTATGAATACAGAGCAAATCGGTTGGGGAATGGTAGAAATGGGTTGTGGACGAAAAAACGCAGACGATAAAATTGATTTTTCAGCTGGGGTTGAGTTTTATCACAAAGTGGGGGCAAAAGTTGAAAAAGGAACGCCAATTGCTCGTCTATTTAATTCGAATAAAAATGGGATTGAAAAAGCCTTAGTCCAATTTGAAAAAGCCATCCAAATCGGAAATAGCGTTATAGAAGATCCGCTTATTTTAGGATCAATTTAGATAAACGAACCCGCCTTAAAAGTCACGATGGATTTTACACTTCCGTGTGGGTTCCGTTCCTTTTTTGAAGATTTCAGTTTCTAAAGGACAATTGGGAAGGGGCGCTTTTTTCGTGACAGAACAAATTTGAAAATCTACAATATTATCTGGACGCATAAATTCCTCATGGGGAAGTCCTAAAATTTTATGTGCATCTCTCATAAAGCGTGCCCAAGCAGGTAATGCCGCTCTACTTCCATCCATTCCTTTTCCCAAAACCACTTGGAAATCATCCACGCCAAACCAAGTGCCTGCAGAAATATTTGGCGTAAAGCCAACAAACCATGCATCACTCCATCCTTGAGTTGTACCTGTTTTTCCTGCTGCAGGATGGTTGAATAAATATTTCCAACGTGCGGATCCACCGGTGCCACGATTCATAACTGTTTGCATAAGATCTGTCATTAAATATGCGGTTTCTGCGCTCAAGACTTCTTCTTGCTCAACGCCAAATTCTTTCAAAACATTTCCATATCGATCTTCTACCCGCGTAATACCAAAAGGCTTAGAATACACACCTTGATTGCCAAAAGCAGAATAGGCGGCAACCATTTCAATGGGAATGACTTCCGACGTTCCCAAAGCAATCGCATCCACCGCACGAATATTGGTAGAGATGCCCATTCGTTGTGCTGTCTTTTTCACTTGTTCTGCTGGCGCCAATCCGCGCTGAACCAATCGAACAGAAATAAGATTCATGGATTTCCGTAAGCCTTCCCGCAAAGTGGTAGCGCCTCCTGTGCTTAAATCATAATTTTGTGGTTTCCACTTTACCCAAGCTCCATCCATGTTTTGCACATTAAGCACCACGGGTTGATTCAATAATTGCTCCGTGACTGGATAACCATTATCCAATGCTGTGGTATAAACGAGGGGTTTAAAAACCGAACCAGGTTGACGTTTTAACTGAACTGCTCGATTAAATTGATCGTGGTAATCCGGTCTTCCTCCAACCATAGCAAGGATGGCGCCAGTTTTAGTATCCAGTGCAACAAAGGCACTTTGAACTAATAATTTATCCCGAAGATCTTTGTATAATTCCATTTCTCCGGCTAACATTCTTTTTACTGAATCTTCTGGAAACAGGGTCAAATAAGCCAAACGCTCAAACTCTTCTCTATCGTTGTAAAGCCGCTTATTCAGCTTTTTCTGGTTTTCACGAATGGATTCCATAACGGATCTTTCTGCGATTTTTTGTAATCGTGAATCCAATGTGGTATAAATTTTTAGCCCATCTCTATAAATATTAATCCCAAGCGCTTCGTCTTCCTTTTCCATGATTCGACGTACATATTCAGTGAAATAAGGTGCAATTCCTCGCTTAGATTCTTCTAAAATATTTTCAATTAACTTGGATTTTGCCACCTTGTATTCCATCAATCTCAAATAGCCCTGCTCTCTCATAAGTCTCAAGACTGTATTCCTTCGCCTCAATGCTCTCTCTGGATGTCGAATAGGCGAATAATTGGCAGGTGAAGGCAACACTCCAACCAAAAGCGCTGACTCATCGATGGTTAATTCTATAGATTCCTTCCCAAAGAAACGTTTCGAAGCTGATTCCACGCCATAAGTCCCATGTCCAAAATGGACCGTGTTTAGATACATTTCAAGAATTTCATCTTTGGTGTAAGTCCGCTCGATTTGAACAGCTGTAATGATTTCTTTGATTTTTCGGGTATAACTATTTTCGAAACCAATCGTCTTGTAAAGACTTCGAGCCAACTGTTGCGTCAAAGACGAAAATCCTTGTGCATATGGATCAAAAGATAGGACATTCACCACCACCGCTCGAAAAACACTTCGGAGAGAAATTCCCCAATGATCATAGAATCGTTTATCTTCCGATGCCACCACGGCTTGGCGCATATGTTTTGGAATATCTTTTAACTCAACAAAAACCCGTTTCTGTATAAATAACTCATCCAAGACTTGACCATCTGCAGAATATATTCGTGTAACCAAATCTGGATCATAATTTTCTAATTGCTCCAAAGAAGGTAAGTCTTGAGCCAATAAGATTAATAAGAGAAGAACAGCTAAAGCGCCTACAAAAATGACAGCTAAGCTTCGCATAAAAATTTTGTTGATACTGATATTTGATTTTTTCTTGGACATTATTGAATATTAGACAATAAGAAACAAAAATTAAAAGAAAAAACTAGACTAAAGTTCCGAAACAGCTCAATCTTTTTTCCTCGGAGAAATCATTTTTTCTGGTTGGACAACGCGATCAAATTCTTCTCCAGACATATAATCAAGTTCAATAATGGTTTCCCGAAGCGTTTGTTTTTTTGCATAAGCGGTCTTGGCTACTTTCGCAGCTTTATCATAACCAATATGTGGATTGAGCGCTGTAACCAACATAAGAGAATTATATAAATTGGAATCAATCCGCTCTTTGTTTGCTTCAATCCCTTTCACCGCATTATCATTGAAAGAATCCGCCACATCTCCTAATAATCGAATAGATTGGAGAATATTGAAAGCCAAGACGGGACGAAAAACATTTAATTCGAAATTTCCACTTGCTCCAGCAAAAGTGATGGTCGCATCATTTCCCATGACTTGCGTACAAACCATGGTCATGGCTTCGCATTGTGTCGGATTTATTTTTCCCGGCATAATGGATGAACCTGGCTCATTGGCAGGCAAAATAATTTCACCAATACCCGATCGTGGACCGCTAGCAAGCCAACGAATATCATTGGCGATTTTGAATAAACTCCCAGCTAAAACTTTTAAAGCACCAGAGAGTTCAACAATACAATCTTGTGCCCCCAGTGCTTCAAATTTATTTGGAGCGGTTCGGAAAGGAAGCTCTGTTAGTTTGGAGATTTCTTCCGCGGACATCTCACCAAATCCTTCTACAGAATTTATCCCTGTTCCGACAGCGGTGCCGCCCATGGCTAATTCATAACAATGATTTAAGGTGTTTTCGATTCGTTTTATACCATGCTCAATCATAGAAACGTAGCCAGAAAATTCTTGGCCTAAACTCAAAGGTGTTGCATCCTGTAAATGGGTTCGTCCCAATTTGATAATATCCGAAAAGGCCTCTTCTTTTTCTTTCAATCCATCTTTTAGTCGATTCAAAGCAGGAAGCAAATGTCCCGTAACAGACTCTACTGCTGCAATGTTGATAGCAGAAGGAAAAGTATCATTTGTAGATTGGGCCATATTCACATGATCATTGGGATGAATCGGTGTTTTTGAGCCCAATTCGCCTCCCATCATTTCGATGCCACGATTGGCAATGACTTCATTAAAATTCATATTGGTTTGGGTACCACTTCCAGTTTGCCAAACCACCAAAGGAAAATGATCATCCAATTTCCCTTCAATCACTTCGTCCGCCGCTTTATGAATGGTTTGCATGAGAGATTCATCCAAATTTCCCAAACGATGATTGACCGAAGCGGCTGCTTTTTTTAAAATCCCATAAGCGCGAATAAATTCTCGTGGGAAACGTTCATCCCCAATTTTAAAATTTTGAAAAGAACGTTGTGTCTGTGCGCCAAAATATTTATCTGAAGGAACCTCTATATGTCCAATGCTATCTTTCTCTATACGAGTTGACATTATCTACTCCACAATCCAAGTATCACCTGAATTTAATAATTTGTTAAAATCACCTGGACCTAATTTCTCAACGGCGGCTGAAATTTGTTCATCCACCTTTTTGTTATATGTGGGTTTATCCACGCAATAAATAACACCAATTGGCTCAGGTAAAATAGGATGACTCGTCCAATTTGAAATGATATTTGCTAAATCTAAATTGCTTTCATCATGCACGAGCAAATCATCCAAACTATAATCATCCATAGAAACAACGGTTGGGGTAAAACCGTCCAAGCGAATCCCCTTACTTCCTTTCGCAAAAACCATAGGCTTTCCATGCTCAAGTTCAATCACATTATCTAATTTATCTGCGCCCGTATAGGGCGCATACGCACCATCATTGAAAATATTACAATTTTGGTAAATTTCAGTGAATGAACTTCCAGAATGTTGATAAGATCGTTTTAATATAGAAGCCAAATGAGATTGCCAACGATCAATGGTTCGTGCTACAAATGTGGCTTGCGAACCCAAAGCTAGTGCAGGGGGATTTAATGGATAATCTATTGAGCCAAATGGAGAGGCTTTAGTTACTTTCCCAACTTCAGATGTAGGTGAATATTGACCCTTCGTTAAGCCATAGATTCGATTATTAAAGAGTAAAACATTTAAATCCATATTTCGGCGAAGCGCATGAATAAAATGATTTCCACCGATAGATAAGGCATCTCCATCTCCTGTTACCACCCAAACCGAAAGATCCGGGTTCGCTAATTTAACGCCAGAAGCAATGGGTAAAGCACGCCCGTGAATAGAATGAAATCCATAAGTATTCATATAATAAGGAAATCGACTGGAACAGCCAATCCCAGAAATAAAAACAAAGTCTTCTTTCTTTCGTCCAAATGTGGGCATATTTTTTTGGGTCTGGGCTAAAATAGCATAATCACCACAACCAGGGCACCAGCGCACTGATTGATCTGATACAAAATCTTTCTTACCTAAAGGAGCTACTTCTATCGTGTTTGTCATAAGATTATCCTATTAATTCTTTAGCTTTTTCAACCAGTAAACTGGCCCGAAGTGGTTTCCCGCGAACTACATTGTAGCCTTGCGCATCTATCAAATATTCTGCCCGAATCAACTTAATCAATTGTCCGTTATTTATTTCAGGAATGAGCACTTTTTTGAATTGGGTCAAAATATTGCCCAAATCTTTTGGAAATGGATTAATCCATCTCAAATTCACTTGAGAAACTGAAAATCCATCTTCTTGAAGTTGTTCCGTTGCCGATCTAGCTGAACCGCAAGCGCCGCCCCAACTCAGAATCAACAAATCACCTTTATCTTCCCCAATAATTTCTGTGGCGGGTAATTCATTTGCAATTCGATTCACTTTTTCTTGGCGAATCATGGTCATCTCATGATGATTGTCAGGGTCATAACTCACATTACCAATGCCATCTTTCTTTTCTAATCCACCAATACGATGCTCTAAACCAGGAACGCCTGGAATAGCCCAAGGTCGCCCAAGTGTTTTTGCATCTCTGTTATATGGATGATAAATCTCATCCTCTTTTGGAAGCACTTTGATAAAATTTGTTTCTATTTCTGCGAGCGCTTCTAGAGAGGGGATTTTCCACGGTTCAGAACCGTTGGCTAAATAGCCGTCCGTCAAAAGAAAAACTGGCGTCATATATTTTAAAGCGATACGACTCGCTTCATAGGCTGCAAAAAAACAATCTCCAGGTGTGGCGGCAGCAATAATGGGAATCGGTGCTTCACCATTTCGGCCATACATGGCTTGCAATAAATCTGATTGTTCTGTTTTTGTAGGCAGTCCTGTACTCGGCCCGCCCCGTTGAACATTTATCACAAGCAGTGGTAATTCCGTAATCAACGCTAAACCCAAAGCTTCAGATTTTAAAGCAACGCCAGGTCCAGAGGTCGCTGTAACAGCAAGGTTGCCCGCAAAGGCCGCACCAATGGCTGAAGTAATGCCAGCAATTTCGTCTTCTGCTTGAAATGTTTTTACCCCAAATTGTTTCCACGAAGATAGGGCATGAAGAATATCACTCGCAGGGGTAATCGGATATCCGCCATAAAATAAATTCATTTTGGCTTTTTCTCCCGCAGCCAGAACCCCTAGTGCGGTGGCATAATTTCCATTAATATTTCGATATTTCCCTGGGGGAAGAATTGCTTTTTCTATTTTATAACGTGTGGTAAATATTTCTGCAGTATCTCCATAATTATATCCTGCATTCAACGCCCGTTTATTGGCTTCGGCAATAGCTGGTTTTTTCGCAAATTTAGTCTCTAACCAATTTTCAGTAGGCTCGAGGGGACGGTCATACATCCAATACAAAACCCCCAAAGCAAATAAATTTCGACTCCTCAAAACCATCTTTGCTGGCAAGTCCATTCCTTCGCAAGCATGGGTCACCATCTTGTTCATTTCAATTGAAAATACTTTATAGTTTTCTTCTAATGAGCCATCTTCTAGGGGATTCGATTCAAATCCCGCAAGGGATAAATTCTTTTTGGAAAAGGCATCTGTATTAAGGATAATCGTCCCACCCAATATCAACTCGGGTAAGTGCACTTTCAAGGCGGCAGGATTCATGGCAACCAAAACACCAGGCACATCTCCAGGCGTATGAATTTCTTTTGAAGAAAATTGGATTTGGAACGCACTTACGCCCGCCAAAGATCCGGCAGGGGCACGGATTTCTGCTGGATAATCAGGCAAGGTACTTAAATCATTTCCTAGTACAGCAGCTGTGTCCGTAAATCGTCCACCCGTAAGTTGCATGCCATCGCCCGAATCACCAGCAAATCGAATAACAGCTAAATCTAAAGTTTTTGTTGTTTTTGGCATAAAATCTCGGAAATTAGAAAGGTTTTAAAAAAGGTTTCATCGGGTAGGGGTGGTTTGTTACCATTTATACATTCGAATTTATCCCTAAATTTACCTTTATATTAGCGAGGGGGTAAAGACATTTATTTGAAGAGTCTTTCCCTCTCCCAAAGAATTAATTTAATCCAATCTTCAAAATCTTCATGTTCTTCCACACCATCATCAATCACAGCAACAATAATTTCTTCTGAACCTGTTGTAATGTCCCAAGCAAGTTCAGTATTTATATCATACCCCGAAATGCCTCCGCTTTGACCTGTATTATTCAAATGCCATTGCAATGGATAAAATTCATCTACCAGTCTGACAATCGGCGTTGTATGAACTATTTGCCCCCAAATTGTTCTTGAATCAGAATCCAATACCATGGCTAACTCCAATGGATTCATGGAATTATCGTAGGTAAGTGATTCCGGTTCAGTGTTTAAAGGTAATTCTGCAATTTCGACCTGAATTAATCCTGAAAGTGCATTCCCATTTGCATCTCTTAATATAACTGAAATCGCTTCTTCTACGGCTTCGTAGTTGGCTGTGATTGTCCCATAAGGTTCTGTAAATACTACATCAGTTTCTAAATCAGCTTCATGCCCATTAAATTCTGCATCACCTGACCAATTGGTAAATTCATAGGTGAATGCACCATTTTCTACTATTTCTGTTGCTCGAAGGCGGTATGTGGGGATATTTGGTATAAAATTGGGATTTTGGTCTTGAAATACTTCATGAGAAATATCAGGATAAAAATATGCATCCGATTGAACATATCCTTCAATTACACGCCACGGATCGCTTAATTCTACAAGTAAATTGGTACTAATGTTATTTTCAAAATGATATTCATGAAAAAGAATTGGATTATTGAGTATCAATTGTTCATAATATTCCTCTGTTGAACATCTGTTTATCTCTTGAGAATAAATAAAATTTATTATAAAAATCCATAATAGGTATTTTCTATTATAAATTTCCATAATTACTCCCTTTTCCCTTTTACAATTACAGCTTTTTCATAATCGAACAAGTCTCCTACAGCCACCACTAAATTTTCATTGTAGTCCATTCCCCAAATGGATAATTGTCCATTTGGATATTGAATATTTAAACCAAACATTTGACTCCAGGAGAGACCGTTAAAATGTATTAGATGCCCAAACGACCCAACAAAAATTATATCATTTAAACTGTTCCCAATAAATTTTATTATGTGCCTATCTGAAGCACCCATTGAATATCTATTTATTTTCAGTCTTTCTTCATTTGTTATTATACTATAAGTCCTTAAACCTGAATAAGTCATAAAATATACAGTATCAGTAGTACACCAGACTGCGGATATTAAGCCAAACTCATCTGACCCATTAACGGGGTAGAAATGGTCTTCTTCACGTAGGGTGGTCCATTCGCCATTGTAAGATAATGCAATGGAATGCCCACCCAATGCCCCTTCATTGTTAAAACCTGTAACAAAAATATGTTCCCCATCCGATGTGCCAGATATATCTACAAGATTTAAATCCGTCCCACTCTCCATCTTTACAAACTCAGTTCCATCATAGTGGACAATACTACCATTTGCACCTGTAAAATACAGGTTGGAAGAACTCGTGCCCCACATTGTATTAATACTAACTCCATCAAAACCCATATTTTGCAAATGATACAATGTCCAATTATTTCCATCCCAATGTTTTGGAAAACCTGAACAAACCCAAATATCATCGTCTGAAAAATAGTGAATAGCATCAAGATCAACTATATTACTACTATAATTTTCTATGATTGGGTCAATCCCCGGGTCTCCTATTTGTTCATCTTGAGATACCAACCCCATTAATTCCCATTCCACACCATCCCAATGTGCCATATTATATTCCATGCTATCCGTTACAATATTTCCAACCACCCAAATATCATTCTCATTGACTATCCATACATCATTCAAATAACTTCCGTATCCTCCCAGTGTATCAATCTCCCAAGTAAAATTATGGCTTGTGGTGTCCATAGTCATTGCGGATAAAGTATCGCTGTATTCTGTTCTAATATCTCCATCCAATACGAAAGCATGGTATTGATATTCAGTTGATGGGGTGAGTGGTCCATCCGAAATAATCGTATCTGTCGGCGTATTTTCTATGGTGTAAATACCGATTGTAGAATCATCTCTTAATAATTCAAAAGTAAATGTGTCTGCTGTATCTCTTACAGTTGCTTTAATCTTTAAACTCGTTGTCCATTGAGATTCAAGGGATAATGAAAGAGATGATTGGGTTAATACAATATCTTTTTTATCATCAGGTGGATCTATTTTAGGACATGCCAAGAATATGAGAGAAAATAAGATAAAATTGTATTTATTCATTTCTGATCCTTTATAATACCGTCTATTTTAACAAGACCATCTTGTTGGATTGAGTAAACATCTTCCCAGTTTCATTCGATGTTGCCATAAGCGTGTAAAGGTAAACACCAGAAGAAACTTGCCTGCCCTTATTGTCTTTTCCATTCCAAATAGTATGATGCGTTCCAGCTGTGATATTTTTGTTTACCAGATTCGTTACCACTCTTCCCGATAAATCAAATACCGTTAATTTGATATGGCTGTTTTCTGGAATATCAATCTTTATATTTGTAATGGGGTTGAATGGATTCGGATAAGCATCCAAAAGCGCATATTCCTTTGGAATTAAATCTGTAGCGGTTTTGTGTATAGGTCCCCCAATCTCAACCCAAGCATAGTCCGCTTGAGCAAAGGGAGATTTATGTCCGGCCATATCCCTGACTTTAACTGTCCAATATCGCTTAACTTTGTAACTTTGTTCAGGCATGGTTCCTAGCTTCTTTAACTTGACTCTCCGTCCTGTATCGGTCTGTTCTACATAAGCAATGGTAAAACGATCATCCACAAAAAAAATAGAATCTGTTTCTGCTACAAAAATAGGATTTATATTTAGACCATTATCCACATCGACATAGGAATACACTTCATATTTATCTATCTCAATGCCTTCTGGAAGATTATCTGTGTTCCATGTTATTCGAGGATGAGCTCCCACTTCTCCCTCTATTACTAATTCAAGGTTTGTGTTTGGGATTTCATAATAATAAGCACCCATGTCTGCTCTTGTTCCATCTGGGTCATCATCACTATTATAACTTCCCGCATCAATACAAGGCGAATTTGTTTGTAAATGATAATCTCCATTTGTTGCATCTATGAATAATGGATCCGCTTCTATATTAGATGTATGTAATCCACTGAGGTCGATTTCATTAAAATCACAATCATGAAAAAGATTATAGGTTATTGGATTTGGGAACTGGCGATTAAGTGATAATAAAAATGTAATGTTACAGTTTTCAAATATATTATTATGAAGCGAAATATATTCCACATCTCCCCTAATATTTATGCCACCGCCAACAAAAGTATTATTGCTTAATTGAAAACTGCGAGCGACATTACTTTCTGTGCCACCAGAAAATAAATAATAACAATTAGATATTTCTGTATGATTCAGACGGTAAACTCTCCAGTCTTCAACAGAACTGACCATAACAGCTAAACGGGCATCTTGGATAATTGTATAGGATAAATCTATATTTCCTGTTCCAACGTTAATACCTTGCCAACCATCTGTCAACGGATTTTCGGGATGTTCAGGATG
>Ga0233427_10003366_pt1 | contig 14073 bp, 10 predicted proteins | sample SI_118_April2016_5_FD_179885 | JGI IMG/M metagenome (GOLD analysis project Ga0233427, IMG submission 179885) | Seawater microbial communities from Saanich Inlet, British Columbia, Canada - SI_118_April2016_100_MG | ecosystem: Environmental > Aquatic > Marine > Inlet | place: Canada: British...
GCCGGCCATATCAAAAAAGCCGATGCTGGTGCTGTTTTGCCTTCTCCTTTCGATCAAAAATTACTCAACAAAAATCTAAATGACGCGCTGATTACAAGCACTCGGGAACACTGGTCAGCCAACGGCTTAAGCTATGGTGCTCAATCCAGTCTTTATCACATGCCTCAAACCGCAGCGAATGCCATTGAATCCATTGTTCTGAAAAACAAGCAATCACGAACGGAATCTCAAAATTCGACTGTAGAGCCGTGGGTATACCTGCGCCACGATCTCGAAAGACTGGGTCAATTTGACCAAATTATGTCGCTTGACGGCGAAATCTTTCGCGAGGCGCCAGGACGAAAAACAGTTCGGTTCAAAAAAAACGAGCAAAATTACTTTTTAAAGACGCACACCGGAGTGGGATGGCAAGAGATTCTCAAAAATCTTTCCTACTTGCGTTTGCCCGTCCTCGGCGCAATGAATGAGTGGCACGGCGCGCACCATTTACAACGACTGGGTATCGGCACCCTGAGTATCGCGGGCTATGGGACCGCAAGCGGTAATCCGGCTCGCCGCCAATCATTTATCATCACCGATGAGATCACGAACGCACAAAGCCTTGAAGAATTTTGTAGTCACTGGAAACAAAATCCGCCGAGACACCCACATGAGGTTCGATTCAAACGCTGGCTCATCCAGCAACTTGCGCAGACCGCCCGACAGCTCCATCACAGCGGCGCTAACCATCGAGATTTTTATCTCGTTCATTTTTTGCTCCAGCCCGGGTTTGAGAATGGACACATCAGCGCGGATAAGAGTCGATTGGCCGTTATCGACCTGCACCGCATGCAGCTGCGGCGAAACACACCAAAACGATGGCGGATTAAAGATGTGGCGGGCCTGCACTACTCCAGTATGGATCTTGGCCTAACGCGCCGTGATTTACTGCGATTTATAAAAATTTACACACAAAGTCCTTTACGGGAAACGCTCCGACAGAAGTCAGACTTCTGGCCGCGAGTTAATCGCCGGGCACTTCGCCTGTATCAGACAGAACAGCGTCGAGCGCCCTCTGTGAAACTGGCGGCTCACTCAACTCTTGTCGAGAACCATCATCCGGACCGAGCCAGGAGCGTGTGACGGTCCGTTATCCATCGAACGCCAAGAACACATTTTCACGCTTAAGTGAAGATGTGTCTGAATGGCAGCACGGCAATCTTTGCGGACATTTTTTTTCCCGTCATCGTTCTCCACTTTTGGAGCATCTTCTCAAATATCCTGATACGCCGTTTTCAGTTGCCGATGCCTGCATTCTCAAAACCGATATAAAAACGGCTCTCGCGTTAACCTCTTTTGACGGCAAACAATTCGTGGTCAAACGTTACAACGTCGCGCACATTTTTCATCGAATCCGACTCGCTTTTCAAAGCTCTCGGGCAAAAAACAACTTCGCCTTCGCGAGGCTGCTCAGTGAAATCGGCGTTCCCTCCATCCAACCGGTGGCTTGGGTTCAGGAGCGTATTTATGGCCTGCGGGCACGATCGTGGTTTATCTATGAACACATTGATGAAGAGATGAGCGCTTACCCGCTCACTGACCAATCGGATGTTAACGTTATCGATCATGCGCTTTACCAAATGACGCAGAACCTGGTGGCCATGCGCAACCATCGGCTTTCTCATGGCGACATGAAGCCGCCCAATCTTCTACACACCCGCGATCGCGTTGTTCTGATTGATCTTGATGCCATGCGACAACACAAATCCCAGCGTCAGTGCGATCGCGCGCTCGCCAAAGATATCTCCCGCTGGATGAGATGGTGGCGCTCTGATAATCCGCAACCGATGATCAGTCAAAAATCAGAAAAAATCCTCAAAAATGCGGGTTTTGAGGTCCCAGACAGCTAATGTTCAGGGTTATTAAATCGTATACGAGCCGCAAAAAAAGGATGGTCTGAAGGGCCGACAGGGGTCGACCATGCCTTTTCGACAGCGAGGCCCCGAACCAAAATCATATCCACTCGGCGCGTATCACTTTCAATACTCGACAGCGCATCAACTGCGTCACCGGGAATCAGCTTTGTCATCGCGGGGTGACTCGTTGGCGCATTGAAATCGCCCATCAAAATCGCTCGCGGATAACGTTTAAATGCCTCCATGACCGCCTCTAGCGGCCGCTCCCCTTCCGAGGGTTTTGAAAGATGCGTATTCAGAATATGAAAGCTGCCCTCGGGCGAACAAAACTGATAGACGGAAAAATTTCGATGCGCTCGACCTGTCGATGGGAATAATGGCGTTGTCCACCAATTCTTGATCGAATAAACACTAACAAGTGCATTGCCTCGCTGCGGAAAAAAAAGAAGCTTGCGGGTGGGCGTAAAATGCCCCACGCGCTGAAGGATCGTACTCAGGAGTTTCGCCTGATCGCGCCAGCGAAAAATACGGGTCCCCTCTACTTCCTGAAGCGCCACAATATCGCAATCGCGAATCACCGCCGCTATCCGACTTAAATCTTTTAGGCCGTCCACACCCCTGGCGCGATGGATGTTGTAGGTGCCTACCGTGAACGCCTTGTTCCCGTTTAGAAACGAACCCTCTCCTGTTGATAATGACTCACCGGCCCGGGCTTTTACGGGCCAGGCACGAGTGGCGATAAAAAGTCCCGCCAATAGCAATAAAATCAGGAAAATCATCGCCAGCATTATCAGGGCGCTCATGAACTTGTTCGTCTAAAAAAATCAGCGTAACGTCAATGGGTCTGGGTTGACTATACTTGTTCGGCACATTCAAAAGTCACTCAACGGTCGCGACGAGTGGCTTCCCTGACGGCTTCACTAAAGTGCCGCTAATTTAAACGATCCGAACCGCATTGTGACGGGCCATGATCTCTTACGGAAAACATCAACATGAAAACCGCTTTTGCCAGTGACGCCCGGTTTATGGATCATGACACCGGTGTTGGGCATCCTGAGCGACCCGCCCGACTTTCACACACGTTGGCGCATCTCAAAAGCAAGCCGTGGTTCTCGTCTTTGCACATGATGAGTGGGGTAGAGTGCAATCGTGATCAAATTTCATCTATGCACGATGAAGGTCTGATCGATCGTGCGCAAACCAGTTGCGCACAGGGTCTTTCTTATCTGGATTCACCAGACGTCGTGATTAGTCCCGACTCATTTGATATTGCGCGCCTCGCGGTGGGCACGGTCCTCTCATTAAGCGATGCAATTGTCAGTGGTCAAGTGAATAACGGGTTTGCATTAATTCGACCCCCGGGTCACCACGCCGAACAAAATGAAGCGTTGGGCTTTTGTCTTTTCAATAATATTGCCATTACCGCCCGATATCTCCAGCAGCAACACGGACTTGAAAGAGTCCTGATTGTTGATTGGGATGTGCACCATGGCAATGGCACTCAACACTTATTTGAAGAAGACCCCAGCGTTTTTTTTATCAGCACGCATCAATATCCTCACTACCCCGGCACCGGATCACGCTCGGAAAACGGCATAGGCGCAGGACAGGGCGCAACACTCAATTGCCCAATGAATGCCGGCACGGGCGATGATGATTACCAGGATGCATTCCGCGAAAAAATATTGCCAGCGATACATAATTTCAAACCTGACATGATTTTGATCTCGGCCGGATTTGACGCGCATCGCGCTGATCCCCTGGGGAGCATCAACCTGAGCAGCGAACACTACGCCTGGATGACCACTCGATTGATGGAATGTGCAGATCAATACTGTCAGGGGCGAATTTTATCCGCGCTTGAGGGGGGTTACGACTTAGACGCACTTGCCGAAAGCGTTGGCGTTCACCTCGCGACTCTGAACAAACAGCCCGCAATTATCAAATCCTCAAAAGACAGTGTCTAAACCTTAACCAGTGCAAGAACAACGGAGAGCGTCACAAGCGAAACCCCCGTGCTGATCACAGCCGCGCTACCCGCCAGAGGCTGGGCACACTGATAACGTTCCGCAAAAAGGTAGCTATTGATCCCAACCGGGAGTGCCGCCATCACAACCATCACCGCCTGCCAAAGAGGAGGTAGGCCAAGCGACCTGGCCACTTGCCAAACCAATAGTGGTAACAGTACGTTTTTCACCACCACGATAATGGCAACAGATCGGAGCACGCCTCGAATCGGATAGAAGCTTAACGCAGCGCCCACTGTAAATAGCGCCGCAGGGCCTGCCGACTGACCGATCAGATCAAGAGACTTGACTAACACTAGAGGTAACGTGACTCCGGAAATATTAATCACCGCGCCAAGTCCAATACCCAATAAAAATTGATTACTGATCACACTCTTCAGGACCGGCCATTGTGTCGGGTCACGATGTTCACCGGCACGAGCTCGCTCTTGAATCAAAATCATGATAGGGAAAAAAAGCGGTGCCTGAAAAGCAACCAAGATGAAAAGCGGCACCGTAGCCTCATCGCCAAACGCCATTAAAACTAAGGGGATCCCCAGCGGAATAAAATTTCCATAGCTGGAACAAAATGCAAAAATTCCCGCTGTCGCGTTATCACGAAGCCAAAATCGGGCTACGAAAAAAATACTAATCAACAATCCAATTGCGCATCCGAAATATCCCATCACACCCCGCCAGGGAAGCATCTCGGGAAGCGTAACCACGCTCATCGATTTAAATAGCAGTAAAGGGACAGCGATATTGAATACGTAAATCGACAGTCCCTGAACAGACGACTCGCCGATCCAGCGGCGGATACCCACACCATAGCCGAGCGCAATGACCATAAAAATCGGCAATACGACTTCAACCACTGGGGAGAGAATCACCATTTGAGCAATACGCGTCCAGATTCGCTCGGCGCTATCCCGACCTCGCGTGGTAAACGCTCATTAAATCCCGTTAAGTTCATTTGCCTTGATTATGCCTAAGCGGTAGATTAGCGGTTATCAATGCCTTATGTGGGGCATTTTGATATTAGGCGTTGAAAGGGAAGAGTAACTGGATAAACTCGCGCATCGAGAGACCGGGGGGAGCTGAAATCCCCGGGCCGAGTGCCGGCGAAAATCACCCTGGAGCCGCTGACCGAACCGCTTCGTTGTTCCAAGCGCAATAGACTCAGCCGACTCACCCGCGAAAAGGGTGCGGAGCAAGAAATTGTTCCAAGACCGAAGCAAATCGTTGCTTGGTGAAGCCGGGTGGTACCGCGCGCGAATTACTCTTCCCCGAGTGATTTCGAATCGCCCCGGAATTAAACCCAAATGGGGTACACCGAAAGCGCGACAAATATGAGTTTTAGCAAAGTTAATTCCCGTTATGACGGCCCTGCACTCGAGCAACATATCCTGGACTTCTGGCGAGCCGAAAATGTTTTCGCCCGCAGCCTAGAGCAAAGCGCCGACAGGCCTCTTTTTTCATTTAACGAGGGCCCCCCGACCGCCAACGGCAAACCGGGTATTCACCACGTCCTGGCGCGCAGTTTCAAGGATATTTATCCACGATTTAAAACCATGCGTGGTTTTCATGCCCCCCGAAAAGCAGGATGGGATACACATGGTCTGCCGGTTGAGCATGAGATCGAAAAAGAACTGGGCATCTTCGACAAAAAAGAAATCGAGAAACAAATTGGCGTTGAGGAATTTACCCGTCGCTGTCGCGAATCCGTCATGCGCTATATCGGCGATTGGGAGAAGATGACCGAGCGAATGGGCTTCTGGGTTGATCTCGAGCAGGCCTACTACACCCTGGACAACCGGTATATTGAGTCTGTCTGGCATCTGCTGAAGACGATATGGGACAAGGGGCTCATCCAACAGGACTATAAGGTGGTGCCGTACGATCCTCGGATCGGTGCAACCCTCTCATCCCATGAGGTCGCCCAGGGCTACAAAGAAACCGTGGATCCATCGATCACGGTTAAGTTTGAGCTGTTAGATGGCAGCGCAACCTTCCTCGTTTGGACCACAACCCCCTGGACACTGCCATCAAACCTTGCGCTCGCTGTGGGCGATGACATCGACTACGTTTATGTTGAGCTGGACGGGCAGACCCTGATATTGGCCGAGGCCCGAATAAATGAAGTCCTCAAAGAGGCACCGATCCAGATCGTCAAAACGGTTAAGGGTCGCGAGCTGGTGGGGATGCGCTACCAAAGACTATTTGATTACCTGGATGCCCCGGGCGATATCTGTCGAGTCCTGTCAGCCGACTTTGTAAGCACCGAAGATGGGACCGGCATTGTTCATGTCGCGCCCGCTTATGGTGTCGATGATCTCGCGCTCGGGCAAGCCAATGGGCTCCCTGTCGTTCATGGGGTAGGCCTTGATGGGCACTTCGTTGATGCCGTCACCCCGGTTGCGGGCAAATTTTTTAAAGAAGCGGACTCTGACATTATTCGTATTTTGGCGGACCGCGGAATACTGTTTAGAAATGAGCAATACACCCACAACTATCCTTTTGGATGGCGGACCGGCGACCCGCTCATCTATTACGCGAAAAACGCCTGGTATATCCGCACGACCGCCGTTCGCGATCGCATGGTTGCGCTCAATCAAACCATCAACTGGGTTCCCAAATCTATTCGTGATGGTCGTTTTGGTAATTGGCTGGAAAATAACATCGACTGGGCGCTATCCCGCGAGCGCTTTTGGGGAACGCCGTTACCCCTTTGGACTGACGGTGACGGTGACTACATTTGTATTGGCTCACTAGCAGAACTCGAAGCCCTATGTGGGGCCTCGCTCTCTGAGACTGATCTCCATCGACCGGCCATCGACGACATTGTCTTTACGCATCCTGAAAATGGCCGCACCTACCGACGAGTCCCCGAAGTCATCGACTGCTGGTTCGATTCGGGCGCCATGTCCTACGCACAATGGCACTATCCGTTTGAAAACGAGCAAACGTTTGAACAGCATTTTCCCGCCGACTATATTTGTGAAGCCATCGATCAAACGAGAGGCTGGTTTTATAGTCTGCACGCTATTGCGTCGTTGGTGTCCGACAGCGTCGCCTATCGAAATTGCATCTGCCTCAGTCACATCGTGGACAAAGACGGCAAAAAGATGTCGAAATCGATCGGAAATATCGTTAATCCCTACGACGTTTTCGATCATATCGGAGCCGATCCCCTGCGTTGGTATTTTCTAGCCCGACTGGCGCCTGAGAGTCAGAAACGCATTTCAGTCGATATTATTCGCGAGGTGGCCAGCTCATTCGTCAACACCCTTTGGAATAGTTACGCCTTTTTTACGTTATATGCATCCCTCGACGACGTTGATCTGACCCAGGATGTTCCGGTACAAGAACGTCCCGAAATCGATCGCTGGGCACTCGCACTGCTCCACCATACGGTTGAAACCACCACCACCGCGCTCGATGCCTATGACGCAAGAAAAGCCGGGCAAGCCATTGAAAGTTTCGTCGACCAACTGAGTAACTGGTACATCAGACGAAACCGGAGACGGTTCTGGAAAAGTGAAGCGGGCACTGATAAACAGTCGGCTTACCTAACGCTCTACCAATGTCTTGAAACGCTACAAAAACTGATCGCGCCTTTTATGCCGTTTCTGGCTGAGGCGATATACCAGAATCTGACCCGGGCACAAAACCCTGACTCACCGTTGAGTATCCACATGACCGACTGGCCGGAAGCGCGTGCGCAATGGCAGGACACGCCCCTTCGTGAAGCCACTGAAATTGTTCAGGGCGTTGTCGCGCTCGGTCGCGCCGCGCGGGAGGAAAGTCAGGTGAGAGTCCGTCAACCTTTGTCCCAGCTTTTGGTCAGGACTCCCACTGAAACCGCTCGCGCAGCGGTCTGCGAGCATGAATCACAGATTCTCGACGAATTAAACGTCAAATCCCTGACCTTTATCGCCAATGATGCCGAGCTGGTCAGCTATCGAATCAAGCCCAATCTGCCCCGACTCGGAAAACGGTACGGCAAACAGATTCCCGCTATTCGAGACGCCCTCGCAAACGCTGAGGGCAGCGCGATCGCGGGGGCCCAAGCCGAGGGAAGACCAATCACGCTTGAGGTTTCCGGGCAGCCCATTACGTTTGAGCCTGAAGATCTTCTCATTGAAACTGAATCGGCCGCCGGATATGCCTGTGCGGAATCGAGCGGCACCCTGGTGGCGCTCGACACCACGCTCAACGACGCCCTGCTCCGAGAGGGGCTGGCCCGGGAGATCGTTAGAACCGTGCAGGATGGCCGAAAACAAGCGGGTCTTGAGGTTTCCGATCGTATACGGCTACACGTCAGTGGAGACGAAACCATTCAAAAAGTGATCAGCGAGCACCAGTCTTGGATCATGAGTGAGACGCTAACGACCGAGTGGAGCCTGGCACCATTGGAGACCGGATTCTCTCTTGAGAAGAATCTAGACGCCCAAAATTGGCTGATCTCACTAGAACGGCTCACATGATGGGACAGGGATGGGATAAAACCCAACAACCGAAAAATTAACAAAGGGAGATTGAAGGCGAGGGGTCTGCTAGACTTTTTGTCTGAAAATCAAAACAATCATGATTAGTATCAACGGAGGCGTCCATGGCGAGTAGTTTTCTTTTCACATCCGAATCTGTATCCGAAGGCCATCCTGACAAAATGGCAGATCAAATCTCAGACGCGGTTCTGGACGCCATGCTGGCTCAGGACAAAAACTCCCGAGTCGCCTGCGAAACACTCGTGAACACCGGGCTCGCCGTGATTGCGGGAGAGGTCACCAGCAACGCCGAGGTCGATCTCGCACAAACCGTACGAGACACCATCACCGAGATCGGCTACACATCCTCGGAGATGGGATTTGATGCCGCAAGTTGTGCAGTGATGGTCACCCTCGATAAGCAATCTGTGGATATCGCGCAGGGGGTCAATGAGGGTGAAGGCCTCGATCGGGAACAAGGCGCCGGGGATCAGGGCCTGATGTTTGGGTATGCCTGCAACGAAACTGACGTGCTGATGCCTTTTCCGATTACTTATTCCCATTTACTGGTCAAACGCCAGTCAGAAGTTCGAAAAAGCGGCGCCCTATCGTGGCTGCGGCCCGACGCCAAGAGTCAGGTGTCCGTCCGCTACGAAGACAACAAACCCGTCGCGATTGATACGGTTGTCCTGTCTACCCAGCACGACGAAGAAATCGATCACGCCACTTTAAGTGACGCAGTGATTGAAGAAATCATTAAACCCGTACTCCCCGCCAACATGATTAGCGCAGAAACCCGATTTCTGGTGAATCCCACCGGACGTTTCGTCATCGGCGGTCCTCATGGCGACTGCGGATTAACCGGTCGAAAAATCATTGTAGACACCTACGGTGGCTCAGCCCACCACGGTGGCGGCGCGTTTTCCGGAAAAGACCCCAGCAAGGTGGACCGATCTGCCGCTTATGCCATGCGCTATGTGGCCAAAAACGTGGTGGCAGCCGGTCTTGCCGAGCGATGCGAGGTCCAGGTCGCTTACGCCATCGGTGTCGCAGAGCCCGTCTCACTCATGGTGAATACCAGTGGAACAGCCAAGATTCCGGAAGAAAAAATAGAAGCACTGATTCACGAGCACTTTGACCTACGCCCAAAAGGCATTATTGAAGATCTCAATTTACTGCAGCCCATCTACCGACCCACAGCGGCCTACGGGCATTTTGGCCGTAACGATGCAGGATTTCCGTGGGAACAAACCGATAAAGCTGATGCTTTAAGAGCAGCGAGCGGTTTATAGCCCTCGTCTCCGGTAAAATAGCTGTGAAGAGAGTCTAAGGGGGAGCCTTAGACTCCTTCTATATTTTCTAGGCGCCGCCGAGGAGCGTTGCAACGGGTAAATACCCGCCAGGCTCGGAATTACGCGTCTTTAACCAACTACGCTCAGTGAACATGGAGAAGCAACCATGAACGCTGTGATAAAACCAGAGTCCGATCAGGACTTCATCGTCGCCGATATGTCGCTTGCCGCATTTGGCCGCAAAGAAATGGCCATTGCCGAGACCGAGATGCCGGGTCTGATGGCACTACGTGAGAAGCATGGCACAGATCAACCACTGAAGGGAGCACGTATTGCAGGCAGTCTGCATATGACCATCCAGACGGCGGTTCTGATTGAGACGCTTGCAGCACTCGGTGCCGATATTCGTTGGGCATCGTGCAACATCTTTTCAACGCAGGATCACGCAGCAGCCGCGATCGCAGAAGGCGGCACGCCTGTGTTCGCGTATAAAGGCGAAACGCTCGAAGAGTACTGGGCCTACACGCATCGCATTTTCGAATGGAGCGATGGTGGCACGCCCAACATGATTCTCGACGATGGCGGAGATGCCACCCTTCTGGTTAATCTGGGCACTCAAGCAGAACAAGACCCGTCGGTCCTTGATAATCCCACCAGCGAGGAAGAAGTCGCCTTATTTAATGCCATCCGCGCGCGCCTTAAAACGCACCCCGGCTGGTACTCCAATATCCAGGGCAACATTCTGGGCGTCACCGAAGAAACCACAACCGGTGTTAAGCGCTTGTATCAGCTGGAAAAGTCAGGTGACCTGCCTTTCCCGGCGATTAACGTGAACGACTCTGCGACAAAATCAAAGTTTGATAACCTCTACGGTTGCCGTGAGTCCCTCGTCGACAGCATCAAACGGGCAACCGACGTGATGGTCGCCGGTAAACTCGCCGTGGTGCTTGGATACGGTGACGTTGGCAAAGGATCCGCACAATCATTGCGGGGACTGGGCGCGACCGTCTGGATCACAGAAGTCGATCCGATCTGTGCGCTGCAAGCCGCAATGGAAGGCTATCGAGTCGTGACAATGGATGAAGCGGCCAGTCAGGCAGACATCTTCGTGACGGCAACGGGCAATTACCAGGTCATTAACCATGATCACATGGCCGCCATGAAAGATCAGGCGATCGTGTGCAATATTGGTCACTTTGACAACGAAATTGATTGCGCCTCCCTCGAACAGTATGAGTGGGAGAACATTAAGCCACAGGTTGACCACATCATTTTCCCGGACGGAAAACGCATCATTTTGCTGGCGCAGGGTCGTCTGGTAAACCTGGGTTGTGCCACAGGCCATCCGAGCTTCGTCATGTCAAGCTCGTTCACCAATCAGACGCTGGCGCAGATTGAGCTGTTCAAGAATCGCGACCAGTATAAAAACGAAGTTTATGTTTTACCCAAGCATCTTGATGAAGCCGTCGCCAGACTTCATCTTGAAAAAATTGGGGTCAAACTCACCACACTAACTGAAGAACAGGCCGCCTACATTGGCGTCTCTCAAGAAGGTCCTTTCAAGCCCGAGCACTATCGTTACTAGTTCTCGGCTCGGGTCTTCAGAGCGGTAAATAAAAAGCCCCCGAACGTTCGGGGGCTTTTTTATTGCTTCTGCAAACCTAGGCTCATGCCAGCAGGCTTGGGGTACGTTGGTGTTCGAGATGATCGATGCTGTCTTTTATAAACAGCTTTCGTTTTTTCAGACGCTGCATCTGTAAATCGTCTATTCGAAGATTATCAGAAAGCGCGATTAACGCTTTGTCCAACGCTCGATGCTCCGATCGCAATTCTAAAATTCTCTGGCTCAGGTCGTTGTCCTGTGCTTCGTTCATATCAGTAGGTCTCCATCAAGTACTCGCCGTTTCCGAACTTTCACTTTCTACGGCAAAACCGCGATACCAGAAGACAAAAAGCTTTTCGACGTTCATGTTCGCGACCTGACCGTATGTTTTCATCCTACTCCTTTTACTCTCTGATTTCATTATTAAAAAATTGTCGGGTTTTGGTTATTTGACTCGTTTTTAAACAATATTTTCAATTCAAAAATATATAATTACGCGGTATTTTTAATTTATTTTGGGTAATGAACCCAACGTATTTCCTAATTCAGAAAAGGACATTGCAATGGCAACGTGGGAGAAAATTTTACTGGGCGTTCTCGCACTGCTCATCATCCTGTGGTTTTTCCCGGGGGTTAAAACCATGATGCGTGAAAGCCAGGAAGCGCCAAAAGATTGGCCCGCAGTGATCGTTCCGCTTATCGCCGTTGTTGCTTTTGTTATTTTTCTCATCGCGATGGTGGCATGATGACTTCGGATCAGAAAAACAATCGGATTTATTTGAAGGACTATGCGGCGCCTGATTTTCATATTCCGAACACCGAACTTGAATTCCACCTCAATAAAAATCGCACCCGAGTCCGATCCCGTCTACAGATCGAGCGAAATGGCCTACATCGTCGTCCACTCGTGCTGCATGGTGAAAAACTCGACCTCATTAGTGTTTCGCTGAATAACCAAAAACTGAATGGCAACGACTGGGTGCGTTCGGACAGCACGCTCACGCTCGATCTTGCCACGGATCACGCCGTTCTCGAAATTGAAACCGAAATTAATCCAGCCGCAAATTCGGAACTCTCGGGACTTTATGCGTCTGCCGATACCCTATGCACCCAATGCGAACCGGAAGGCTTTCGGCGCATCACTTATTTTCTCGATCGACCTGATGTGCTCTCTCAATATCGCGTCACCCTGCAAGCGCTCAAGTCAGAGTATCCGGTCTTGCTGTCCAACGGCGATTTAATCGAAACCCGCAATGAAGGCGACCATCACACGCTTGTTTGGGAAGATCCACATCCCAAGCCCAGCTATCTTTTCGCCCTCGTGGCGGGGCGTCTTGAGTTTCTGGAAAACCGGTTTACGACACAATCCGGGACCGAGGTTCAGCTTAGGGTCTACGCTCGCTCGCGAGACCTTTCGCAGTGCCATTACGCCCTAACCGCGCTTCGGGACTCAATGGCTTGGGATGAGAAAACCTACGGTCGGGAATACGATCTGTCGCAGTACAACATTGTTGCAGTTGAAGATTTCAATATGGGGGCGATGGAAAACAAAGGCCTCAATGTCTTCAATACCCGATATGTACTGGCCCTACCCGAAACAGCAACGGATCATGACTATCGATCGGTTCGTGATGTGATCGGACATGAGTATCTGCATAACTGGTCGGGCAATCGTGTCACCCTTCGCGACTGGTTTCAATTAAGTCTCAAGGAAGGCTTCACGGTTTTTCGGGAACAGCAGTTCAGTGCCGATCATGGATCCGCGGGGGTCAAACGAATAGAAGACGCCAACCTGGTTCGCACCCAGCAATTTCGCGAGGATGCAGGGCCCATGACCCATCCGGTTCGCCCCGAATCGTTCGTCGAAATCAATAACTTCTACACCTTAACGGTCTACATCAAGGGCGCCGAGGTTGTTCGCATGCTTAGTCAACTTGTTGGCGAAGCCGCTTTCTTTAAAGGGTGTACGCACTACTTCGAGCACCACGACGGTCAGGCCGTGACCACAGATGACTTTGTAAGCGCTATTGAACATGCCAGTGGCGCTGACCTGAACCAGTTTCGACGTTGGTATGATCAATCGGGCACGCCTCGACTTTGCGCGCGAGGCAGTTTTGACGCGGAACACAGCCGCTACCATCTCTGGATGGGACAAAGCAATCCAGACCGCTCCGGTCATGATCAACCGCCCCTGCAAATACCGGTCGCGGTCGCTTTGTTTGATCAGTCGGGCAATCCAGTTGAAACCGCCCAAAGCGGGAACACTCCCAAGCGTCATGAGCATATGCTCGAACTCAACGAAACCGAGAGCACCTTTATTTTCGAAGGCGTTGCCCACCCGCCGATCGTCTCGCTGCTGCGCGGATTTTCAGCGCCCGTCGTTTTGGAAACGGATCGAAAAGATGCGGATCTCGCGGTACTGGCCGGTCACGACAACGACCCTTTCAGTCGATGGGATGCCGGTCAAACGTTAGCGCGCAAGGAAATCTTGCGATGGATGAATGCCAGTGATGAGCCCACGCTCGACGACCAGTTTGTTAGGGCTTTTGGTGAAACCCTTCGGGCCCACTTTGATGATCTCGCCTTTCAGGCACTGGCGCTGCGATTACCGGACGAGAGCTACCTGAGCGAGATGCTTGAGATCATTGATCCAGCGCGGCTACACCTGGCGCGGCATACGGTGATGACCGAACTTGCGACACAATTCAAAGAACAATTTTTTGACCACTACCAGACGCTACAGCCTGCAGGCCCATATCAGCGCAACGCAAAAAACGCGGGCGAGCGTGC
>Ga0233427_10003371_pt1 | contig 14059 bp, 7 predicted proteins | sample SI_118_April2016_5_FD_179885 | JGI IMG/M metagenome (GOLD analysis project Ga0233427, IMG submission 179885) | Seawater microbial communities from Saanich Inlet, British Columbia, Canada - SI_118_April2016_100_MG | ecosystem: Environmental > Aquatic > Marine > Inlet | place: Canada: British...
CCAGTTATAAGATATTTTCATTTCGTGCAAAGATTGTTTTATGTTAAATACAAAAGTATAAAAATAGCATATTAGTTTACATTAATTTTTATTTAGGTTGTAAACATAAAAAAACCCACCAAGATGGTGGGTTTTTTATTTAATTATAAACAGTTATATCTTTCTACTAATAACCTCCTCCAAACGTGTATCCAAAAGTAAGGAAGATACCTGAATTTTTAATAGAAGGTAAATCCTCATCCATAGCATCATAAGCATCTTTCATATCATCATCAATATATATTAAATTTGTTAATCCTAAAGCATAACCAGCACTTACACTCATTGCGTCATTAATGGAATAAGAAGCCCCAATATTTAATCCGAAATCCATAGCTTTTATACCATCATCATCATCACCATCTCCAAAATCAATTGCTTCTGAGTCCGATTCTGACTCATCTACGCCATTACCTTTAGCTGACCATTCCGATTTCACATTACCACTCATAGCAAAAGCAAGATATGGTCCAACTGAAAGCGACATGGCATCAGAAACATTAAAAGATAAGCTTGGTGAAATATCTAAATAGTTAAGTGCAACTGTTTGTGATGCTTTATAAGTTACACCACCGCTTGTTTCCTCATCTGATTCCTTTGTTCCTGATTGCTTAAATGCTACAGAAACATCAAGACTCATTGCGTCTGAAAGTTCCATCGCATAATTTCCACCAATAATCATTCCTAATTTCATGCCATTATCAGCATCATCATTATTAGAAACAATATTTGCCATGTTAAGACCTGCTTTAGCACTAAATTGCGCAAAAGAAACTGTTGTAGTTAAAGCAACTACAGTTAAGATTGTAAAAATTTTTTTCATAATAAATTATTTTAATAATGCCTACTCTAAAATGGTTTTCGGCTTCCCCTTTTTTTTACAATACAAACATAAACTAAAAAAAATACAATCTCGTACGTAAATCCCTTAGTACACTAAAACTATAGATAGACTGTCATTAAAAACTCTAAAACAATAAGTTAAAGACAATAATTGTTGTATTTAGTGGTTTTTTCAATATTTCAAAAAAAAAATTGGTCTCAAATTGTTTTATTAAATATGTCTTGGTAAACTTTGGAACAAAATGTATCTATCTAAACAAAAATTAAGAAATAGATTACTTCACAATCGTTCGCAAAGATAAAATAAACTATTATTTTACAACTCTTTTTAAATCTAGTAAATTCATAGCATTGCTTTCAAAGCCACTAATATTATTTTGAGTAAAACGCAATACTCTATCATAATACAAAGGCACAATAACTGCATTTTGAATAAGTAAACTATCCATTTCTCTATAAAGAGCATGTCTTTTTGTTACAACTGTTTCTGATAATGATTTTTCATACAAATCATCAAACTCAGAACTATCAAAGTGCGTATAGTTTGGTCCGCTAGGGCAAAAGTTCTTACTATAAAATAGAGAAAGATAATTTTCTGCATCAGGATAATCAGCAATCCAACTACCCCTGAAGAAGTTAAGTTTGGAAGTAGCAACCATTTGCCTATGAGTAGATGGCGGATTAACCTCAACCCTAATATTCAAACCAATTTCTTGCAAACTATTTTGAATGTACTCGCATAAATCCAGATAAGAAGATGTAGTGGAAAGTACAATTTCTTGTTTAGTATCAAAATTACTATCCGAAATCAACTCTTTTGCTTTTTCAGGATTGTAATTATAGCCAATTACATTTGTATTAAAGGAAGGTAAACCCATAGGTACAAATCCATTGATTGCAGGAGTGCCAATATTATTCCTTAAGTATTTAAGCATTTTTACCCTATCAAAACCATAATTAATAGCTTTCCGAATCTCTAATGGTAAAGGATTATTATCCATCAAAAAACCTAAGTATTCTGTATTTAAATACGGCTGAGATTGTAAATTAACAATGTCCTTATACTTAGTTTGCAATTCTCCAGTTTGAGTAAGTATTTCATCTTTGTAAGAAGCATCAATTCCTGATATAAAATCTAAATTACCTTGAATAAATTGCAAGAATGCTGATTGCTTATCTTGTATAAATGTAATAGCTACTGCATCCAGATAGGGCAATTGCTCCTCTCCTTCTTTTTCAAAGTAAGAAGGGTTCTTTCTAAAAACTAACTTTACTCCATCTTCCCATAATTGAAACTTAAAAGGACCTGTTCCTATAGGATTTCTATTAAAATCAGAACCATCAATAATTTCCTTTGGAACTACTGAGCAGTATTGCATACTCAATAATGATAAAAATGCAGGGAAAGGTTTTTGCAATTTAATTGTAAAGTTGCTATCATTTAAAGCTGAAAAAGAAGCTACATTTCCTAAAACCCAAGCTCCTGGAGCAGCAAAATCTTTATCTAAAAGCCTGTTAAATGAATACTCAAAATCAGAAGCAGTTACCTTTCTTCCTTTTCCATTTATAAACAACTCATGGTTATGAAAAAAGACATCATTACGCAAATTAAAAGTGTAACTTAGAGCATCAGAAGAAATATCCCAACTTTTTGCAACAGAAGGCTTTACATTTAATTCATGATCCAACTGAACTAAACCATTAAAGAGTTGATTAGTTGCCCAGATTGTTGCTTGATCCTTAGAAAATGCAGGATCCAAAGTATGTATTCCTGCCGATTCATTATACCTAAATATCTTCTTCTCAGAATTATCAACATCAATTCCACAAGCTGTAACAAAAAGCACTAAAATAAAAAAGCCAACTCTCCACTTCATAATTAAGTTTTAAGTTGGCTAATTTAGGTAAATATTATTACCTCATAAGGTTTAGCTCTCCATTATAAACCCAAAGTCTTCCATTATGATCGTAAAGCGCTACATGGTAAAGGTATGTGCCATTATTTACAATTTCACCCGCAACATCCTTTCCGTTCCACCCATAATCAACTGATGAAGATTCAAAAACCAGCCCTCCCCATCTATCAAACACTTGCATCTCAAATTCTGTAATTCCTGTTCCTTTTGCTTCAAAGATATCATTTAAGCCATCTCCATCAGGAGTAAATGCATTAGGAACAAATATTGTGTATTCTGGATGAATATACACTTGCTTAATCATTTCATCTTCACATCCAAACTCAGAAACAGCAGTCAACAATACATTGTAATTACCTATATTATTAAATTCAATAACAGGGTTCTCTAAAGATGAAATCATGCCATTATCAAAATCCCAAAACAGTTTAATTGCTCCAACTGAATTATTATAAAACTCTATTTCAGCTTCAGTTTCTGGAGCAAGTAATGTACTTGCTTGAAAGTTTGCAATTGGTAAACTATGTACCTCAACATTTATTGAAGTATCATTTTTACAGCCTATATCAGAAATGACTTCTAGTGATACATTAAAATTATTTACATAACTATAAGCGTGAGAAGGATTTTGTTTATCACTAATATATCCATCATTAAAATCATATAACCATTGTACAATCTCAGCACCATTCCCTTCTGATAAGTCAGTAATTTCAAATTCCTCATTTAAACAAACACTATTGTTTATCGTAAAGTTTGGGCTTGGCAATTCATAGATAACAACTTCCTCTTTTTTAGTTGATACACAGCCTTTATCTGAAATTGAAGTTAATGATACATTAAAGACTCCTGAATTAGCAAAGATGTAGCTTGGATGTTGCGTATTTGTAACTGCTGATGCATTGTCAAAATCCCATAACCAATCAATGATAGTTCCGTTATCAACTGATGAGAAATCATTAAAATGAGTAGCTTCTCCAAAACAAAACTGACTAGAAGTGAAATCAATATTTGGCAATTCAAACACATTATTAGATTTTACAATACTACTTTCACATCCATCTTTAGTAATAGCAGTAAGGGTTACATCATGCACACCACTATTTAAAAACACAAATGAACTTATAGAATCATTTGATGTATTTCCATTCCCAAAATCAAATAATATTGAATTGATATTACTTGTTAAAACAGCTGACAAATCAGTGAAGATTGTTGGATTACCCAAACAACTTTCTTCAATTGTAAAATCTGCATTAGGCAATTCATTTACATAAACATCTTTTACAATCGAATTAACACATCCTTTATCTGAAACCACATCTAATATTACATTGTAAATTCCAGGAGCACCATAAGTATAAATTGGGCTAGAGTTAGTAGAACTACCAAATCCATCAGCAAAATCATACTCCCCAGAAATAGTATTTAATGAAGATTGATTCGAAAATACAACAGGATCTCCATCACAAACAGTAGTAGCATTAAAGTTTGCAGTTGGCAAAGGAAAAATCTCAATATTCTGGACTAAAGTATCAACACAAGAATTCTCTAAATTCTCTATCACCAAAGCTATTGTATTATCCCCTAATACTAACTGAGAACTAACCACTTGTCCGTTTAAGCCCAAACTCCAGTTGTAATCAGCATTTAAAGTAGCAAGCCCTGAGTTGGCAGTAAAAACCAAAGTATCTCCCTCACAATGTTTATCAGTAGTAAAACTAGCTGAAGGCACATCATTATGAACAGTTATATTTACTGAATCAGTTGCGCTACATAATCCATCAGAATTTTCAACAACATATAAAACATCAAATACAGGATTTGCTAGAGGATTAGCGATTGAGTTATTACTAATTGATGATCCTGTCCAATTAAAAGCTAAAGCATTTCCAATTGCATTAAGTTGAATTTGTTCTCCTTCACAAATCTCAAAATCTACTCCTGCATCCACTATAATTTCCCTTACAACTAGTGTGTCATTATTTGGAACTGTAAATTGACAACCAGAACTATTTTCAATAATCAATAAAGGAATAAATTCTCCACCAAAAGAGTAAGTATTAGTTGGAAAACTATCAGTTGAAAGTACTCCATTCCCAAAATCCCATAAGAAACTATTCGCATTAATAACAGTTGGGTTAAATGCTACCACCTCATCTTTACAGATAACAGAATCAGACATTGTAAAAGTTCCTGTTGGGCCCGAAATATTAATCAAGCCATTCTGAACTAGAGTATCCTTACAACCTAAAGAATTTTCTACAATCAAAGAAACATCAAACACCCCAGAAGTTGCAAATAAATGAGATGGACTCTCAACAACTGAACTTTCTCCATCACCAAACATCCAATTAAATATGACTGCATCAGCAGATGAGTTATTAGAAAAATCTGAAATAAGAGGTGGGCAATTTGAACTTAGACCTGAAGTAGAAAAACTTGCTGTTGGAGCTAAAACCTCAATGTAATTATTCAAACTTAAAACATCCGAACAACCAAAAGAATCTGTAACTAGCAAACTCACATCATAATTTCCATTTGATAAGTACTCGTGACTTGGACTAAAAATGCTAGATTGAGTGCCATCACCAAAGTCCCACACTGTCTCAATAGCAATTCCATCAGAAAGATTTGAAAATTGCACCTCATCACCTGGACAAATACCCTGTATATTTGAACTTAGATCAGCTGTTGGGTACTGAAATTGAATGTACTCCACCCTAGTAAGCGTGTCTTTACATCCCATTGCTGATTCAGCAAATACAGTTACGTCATAAAACCCTTCATTGTAGTAAATATATTGGGGGTTATTAACATTAGATGTGCCCCCATCACCAAACACCCAATCAACTGACGATACAGGTGAAGTTAAATCAACAAAATCAACTAACATTGAATCACAACCTAAAACATTTGCAATCCCGAAATCAACCTCAACATCATGCATATGGTACATATTGTTTCTTACCAATGTATCTTTACAGCCATGAATATCAGTTATTATTAAAGTAACATCAAAATCTCCAGCAGTAGTGAATTTATGGTCTTCCCTTCCATAACCAACATAGCCATCTGACCAAAGTACTTTGTAGTAAGACCAATCTTGCGACTGATTATCAATATAAACTGTTTTAGGAACACAACCAACAGAATCATCATAATTGTTAGCTGAGTTTATTAAGTAATCAAATTGAGCTTCAGGTTGAGTGACTTTAATTTGTTTAACGAATAAATGAGAACATCCTGTTAAAGTATTGCTTACAGTCAAACTTACATTATGCACACCAGCACTTAAGAATGAATGAATAGGACTAACTAACGTTGATGTTGTTCCATCACCAAAATCCCACAATACATCATCAGCACCTACCGATAAATTGACAAACTCTACCTTAAATGGATTATCACAATTGTAGATTTCTTCAAATATTGCAGTAGGCTCAATTATCTCAATAAAAGCAGGGATACTTAAGGTATCCTTACAATTATTCATTCCTGCAATTAAACTTACATCATATACCCCCGTTAGTTCGTATTGGTAGTTTGGGTTTTGCAAGTTTGAAGAAGATCCATCACCAAAACTCCACTCCCAATTATTAGCACCTAAACTGGATAAATCATTAAAACTAATATTTTCACCTGCACAAGAAACTACAGGGGAAGCAACAAAATTAACTACTGGCTTTTCATTAGCTGTAATCTGATTAGGGAAAACCATAGAAGCTAAACATCCGTAATCATTAAAAACCAATAAACTAACATCAAAAGTTCCTCCAACTACATATGTATGAGTAGGATTTTGAGAGTTTGAAAAATTACCATCACCAAAATTCCAATTCCAATCAACTAATGGACGAATTGAAGAAGTTAAATCAGTAAAATTAACATCAAAAGGTATACAAACCTCAATATTATTAGATGTAATATCAATAAGAATTTTTTCTACATCAATTAAATTATTTTCAAGCTGAGTTGCAGTACATCCATCAGAATTTGTAACTGTTAAACTCACATCATAAGATCCATAATTTCCATAAGACACACTAGGGTTAGAAATATTTGATGTAATCCCATTTCCAAAATCCCAACTCCAATTAATCGCGTTTAAAGTATTATCTATAAAATCAACAGCAAAAGGAAAAGAACAAGCATAAGTAGTATCAGCTGAAAAATTAATTAGTGGTTTTTCTAAAATTTCTATTTCAGCAGGGAAAGTTAAAGTAGTTTCACATTGACCGGAAATTGTTGTTGTTAATGATATGTCAAAAATTCCAGAAGCTAAATATTCATGAGTAGGGTTTTGTAAATTTGAAGTAATTCCATTTCCAAAATCCCACAACCATGCGTTTGGATTATTAGCCGTCACATCTGTAAAACTGACATTCAATCCTTCACAACCACTATTTGTGCTTACATTAAAATCAGGAGTTAATGAAGCTCCTACTTTAATTAAATCTGTCACAACTAAAGTATCTATACAACTCCCCTCCTTTGCACAAAGAGTCACTGTAAATGTTCCAGAATTAAAAGTATGTGTAGGGTTTTCCAAATTTGAAGTTGTTCCATCACCAAAATCCCATACATAAACAGAACCGTTTAGACTATTATTTGTAAAAGTTATAGTTTCTGATGAGTTACATGAAAATGTAATGTCAGACTCAAAATCAGCAATTGGTACTTTATTCACCTCAATTAAATCAACTTCAGTCGCTAAACTTTGGCAACCATTTGCATCCACAATTGAAAGTGACACAGAAAACAATCCATCAGTTTCATAGTTGTAATTTGGGTTTTGAAGATTGCTTGAGCTACCATCACCAAAATCCCACTGCCAAGAGCCTATAGAAGTTGATGAAACTGAAACATCAGAAAAATTACTAACCAATGGCATGCAACCAGTTGTTACAGAATTTACTTGTAAACCAGCAATTGGCTCTTCATAAACTTTCACGTAACTATTTATAGTTTTTACATCATTTGTAGTTCCATCAGCAACACTCAAAACAACATCATATAAACCAGGAATTGCATAAATAGCAATAGGATTTTCTAATGTTGAAGTATTACCATTTCCAAAGTCCCACAACCATGTTATAGGATTTCCAGTAGAAACATCTTGAAACTCTACTACCAGAGATCCACATCCTGTAGTTGATGATATTGTCGTAAAATCAGCAGTTACTTGTGGGGTTGCACTAAAGGATACAAGCATAGCAATTAGGACTAGGAAAAGGTATTTACACTGTTGAGCAATTTTTATACTCAACTTGTTTTTTAAAAAAAATCTTAATAGTAATAATGTTGTCATAGCTTTAGGTTTTAGTTAAACATAGTTTTGGAGAACTTATACTATATTACGGCTAAAAAATAAAATTGGTTACAAAAACTAATATCCATTTGTGTTTCTTTATTTTTGCACTATGTTTAAAGGTAAAAAAGCAGCATTCTATACTTTGGGTTGCAAACTCAATTTTTCAGAGACTTCAACTATTGGTAGGCAGTTAGAGGAAATTGGCTTTATTAAAACTGAGTTTGAAGATGCAGCTGATTTATATGTAATTAATACCTGTTCAGTTACTGAAAATGCCAATAGAGAATGCAGGAGAATAATAAGAAAAGCAAAAAAGAACTCCCCTACAGCATTTATAGTGGTAACAGGTTGCTTTGCGCAACTTAAACCAAAAGAAATATCAGACATTGAAGGAGTAGATATGGTTCTCGGTGCAAATGAAAAGTTCAATTTACCTCAACTTTTAACCAATTTAAATACGGTTGAAGAAACTGAAATACATGGCTGTGAAATTGAGGAGCTAGATTATTTTACTTCTTACTCTTTAAATGACAGAACCAGATCATTCCTTAAAATACAGGATGGTTGTGATTACCCATGTACTTATTGCACAATTCCACTAGCAAGAGGAAAAAGCAGATGCGATAGTATAGAAAATATCATTAAAAGTGCTGATGACATTGCAGCTAATGATATTAAGGAAATAGTAATTACAGGTGTTAATATTGGAGAATTTAAAGATAAGAACAACAACAAAAACTTTGGAGAACTCATTACTGAACTAGAACAAGTAAAGGGTATTGAACGCTACAGGATTTCATCAATAGAGCCAAATTTAATTACTGATGAAATTATTAACACTGTAAAGCATTCCAATAAATTCATGCCCCATTTTCACATCCCTATGCAATCAGGTTCTGATCTAGTGCTAGGAAAAATGAAGAGAAGATATCAAACTAAATTATATCGCAATAAAATCAACACTATTGTAAATAAAATTGATGATGTATGCATAGGTGCTGATGTAATTGTAGGTTTCCCTGGTGAGACAGATGAAGAATTTAATAAAACGCTCAACTTTATAAAGGACTTACCTATCTCTTACTTGCATGTTTTCTCTTATTCTGAAAGAGAAAACACTCCTGCTATTGGTTTTGAGGGTGTAGTAAGCAAACAAACCAGAGCTGATAGAAGTAAACAACTTAGAATACTATCTAACAAATTGCAAAGAGCATTTTATCAAAAATATTTAAACACAGAACATACTGCACTTTTCGAGCAAGACAATAGAGATGGAATGATTTACGGATTTACTGACAATTACATCAAAGTAAAACTTCCGTTTAACTCAGATATCTGCAGAACAAAAAAAAGAATTAAGCTTTTAGAAATTGATACAGATGGCATGATGAAAGCTCGATTGCTAACAACCAAAAACTAAACTATGTACCCTACTATTAGTCATTTACTTTTTGATTTATTTGGAATTAACATTCCACTCCCTATACAAACTTTTGGTTTTTGGGTAGCGATAGCATTTATATTTGCATCTTGGGTAATTAGCAATGAGCTTAAACGAAAAGAAAAAGAAGGGTTTTTAAGCAGTACTAAAGTTAATGAGGTTATAGGGGAAAGTTTAACAACATCAGAAATAATAAGCAGTTTACTTACTGGATTCTTTATCGGGTTCAAGTTTATTGAGGCTCTATTTCATTATACTGATTTAGTAAACAACCCTCAAGATTTCATCCTTTCTACTAGAGGAAATTTATTAGGAGGTGTTCTTATTGCAGCTATTTCATTTTATTTAAAGTGGACAGAAAACAATAAAACCAAACTTGCTACTCCTAAAACAATTGAAAAAACAGTTCACCCATTTGAGTTAGTAGGAAATATGACAATGATAGCAGCTGTTTCAGGTATTATTGGCGCTAAAATATTCCATAACTTAGAAAATATGGATGCCTTTTTAGCGGATCCTATTGGGCAGTTAATATCATTTAGTGGACTTACTTTTTATGGCGGACTTATTGCAGGAGCTGTATCAGTAATATGGTATGCTAAAAAGTACAAAATTAATACCAAACACTTAAGTGATAGTGCTGCTCCAGGCTTAATGCTAGCTTATGGAGTTGGGCGAATTGGTTGTCAAATGTCAGGTGATGGGGATTGGGGAATTGATAATCTTGCTCCTAAACCAGAATGGATGAGCTTTTTACCTGATTGGATGTGGAGTTATAATTTTTCACACAATGTTCTAGGTAAAATTAAATATGATTTAGATGGAAATATTCTTTCTCCAGCTGGAATGACTTATATTGAAGATTGTAAAGGAACTTTTTGGGATCCTTTTTGTTATCAGCTAGCAAACCCTGTATGGCCTACTGCCTTTTATGAGGTGATTATGTCTCTTGCAATTTTTGGTATTCTTTGGGCTATACGTAGACACATTAAAGTTCCAGGAATATTATTTTGTATTTACCTTGCCCTAAATGGATTGGAACGATTTTCTATTGAAAAAATCAGAATCAATACTGAATACAATGTTTTAGGAGGAATTACTCAGGCAGAAATCATATCCTCTATACTAGTGCTTATTGGATTAGCTGGAAGTATCTATTTATTTAGAAACTCTAAGAAAGTATAATCCAACAAAAGTAATTGCTCCATTAAGTATCAATAATTCAAACCCGAAAGGGATATACAACTGAATATCATAGCAAATAACTGGGGATAAAATAGCCACAAAAGGTACCCACTTATCTTTTACATTTATCTTGGTAAACAAACCAAACGCATACATCCCCAATAATGGTCCGTAAGTATAGCCTGCTACCTTAAACAGTGCAGATATCACACTCTCATCATTAATTGCCTTAAAGGCTAAAATCACTAATACCAACAGGATTGAAAACCCTAAATGAACCAGTTTCCTTTGCTTAATTTCTTTTGCACCTGCATCTTTATCAAAACCTAATAAGTCAATACAAAAAGAGGTGGTTAGTGCCGTTAATGCAGAATCAGCACTAGAATAAGCAGCAGCAATCAATCCTAAAATAAAAAGCACCCCCACTCCTACTCCTAAGTTGCCACTCAAGGCTACAGCAGCAAATAAATCATCTGCCTTATTAAAGGTTATGCCATTATTTGCAGCATACATATAAAGCAATGCTCCTAAGGATAAAAACAACAGATTAACAAACACCAATACAATACTAAACCAAAACATATTCTTTTGCGCATCTCCTAAACTCTTGCAGCTGAGGTTCTTCTGCATCATATCCTGGTCTAATCCCGTCATTACTATAGCCATAAATGCACCTGCTAAAAACTGACTAACAAAGTGTTGCTTTCCTTCCCAAAAAAATATTTGCGAGTAATCCGACTCCTCTATAGTACTAATCAAAGCACTAAAGCTCAAATTCATATCTACTGATATCAAATACACACTCATTCCCACTGCAATTAACATAAATAAAGTCTGCAGAGTATCTGTCCATATAATAGTTTTTATTCCACTCCTAAAAGTATAAACCCATATTAATAGTATAGTTGCTACTACTGTTAGCTCGAATGGAATTCCAAAATTATCGAATATTGCAAACTGCAATACATTAGCCACTAAGTACAACCTAAAGGATGCTCCAATTACCCTACTCAATAAAAAGAAACTAGCTCCTGTTTTATATGATGAGTTCCCAAATCTTTCCTTCAGATAGCTGTATATTGAGGTTAAATTCATTCTGTAATACATAGGCATAAGTACAGTTGCAATTATCAAGTAACCTAGCAGATAACCCAATACCATTTGCATATAAGAAAACTCACTTGTAGCTACCCAACCTGGTACGGATATAAATGTAACTCCTGATAATGATGCTCCTATCATTCCAAAAGCTACTACATACCATGGTGATGCTTTATCTCCTATAAAAAAGGAAGAATTACTATCTGATTTTCCCGTTAGGTAGGATATTAGTATCAATACTAAAAAGTAGGCTACTATTACACCAATAATTAATGATGGAGTTAAGCTCAATTGCATAAATTTTGTTTTTTACAAAACTATCAGAATTATTGATAATACATCTATATTTGCACTTATGAATTTTCCATCAAAGCTTGTTGAAAATGCGGTAGAACAACTATCAAGCCTTCCAGGTATTGGTAGGAAATCTGCCCTTAGGTTAGTGTTACATATGCTAAAAAAGGACAAATTAGCAGTTGAGCAATTTGGTGATTCTTTCATTCAGCTAATTAACCGAATTAGTTATTGCACAAAGTGTTACAGTATTTCAGATGCTGAACTTTGTGAGGTTTGTGCTAACCCAAAAAGGGACAAGCAAACAATATGTGTTGTGGAGGATATTCGTGTAATGATGGCTATTGAAAACACCATGCAGTATAAAGGAGTTTATCATATCCTTGGGGGTTTAATCTCTCCTATGGATGGTATTGGCCCTACTGATATTCGAGTAGAAGAACTCATCAAGAAGATAGAAAACGAAAATGTACAGGAAGTTATTTTTGCACTAAGCACTACTATGGAAGGCGATACTACCAATTATTATCTTTTCAGAAGACTAAAAGATAGTGGCATTAAAATATCATCAATTGCAAGAGGAATTGCTATTGGTGATGAGCTTGAATATACAGATGAAATAACACTTGGGACTGCCATATCTAGCAGAATGCCTTATTCTGAGTAAGTTACAATACTAACAACCTGTAACTAAAAACTCAGCTCCAAAAAGGAATAAATATCCTTACTTTTCTTAATTTTGCAAAAAATTTTAAACTATGGCAAGAGTAAAATTGATAATGCCCAAAATGGGTGAGAGTGTTTCTGAAGCAACTATTATTACTTGGAGTAAAAATATTGGTGATATGGTAGAACTTGATGAAACTATTGTAGAGATTGCAACTGATAAAGTAGATTCTGAAGTACCCTCAACACATGAAGGGAAACTAGTTGAAATGTTATATGAAGCTGATGATGTTGTTCAAGTTGGTGAGCCTTTCGCGATTTTGGAAACTGAAGGTAGTGATGATACTCCTGATGTAAATGATGCTACTCCAGTACCTACTGTTACTAAAGTTGTTAAGGAAGCAGTCACTAAAGCTGTTGAAGCGACTACTACAACTATAACAAATACTGGCGAAAGATTCTATTCTCCATTAGTAAGAAGCATGGCTAGTGAAGAAGGAATAGAAATGACTGAACTAGAATCTATTCCTGGAAGTGGAAAAGAAGGAAGATTAACAAAGTCGGACATGGTTTCTTATTTAAAAACTAGAGGATCAACACCTGCTGAAACTCCAGTTAAAACTGAAACTAAAAAGACTACTCCTGCACCTAAAACAGCTGTACCAGCACATACTCCAGTAAATGTTCCTAATACGGGTGGTACTGAGATTGTTGAAATGGACAGAATGAGAAAACTTATTTCTGCTCATATGACTATGTCAAAACAAACTTCAGCTCATATTACTTCTTTTGTTGAGGCCGATATGACAAATATTGTAAACTGGAGAAATTCAGTAAAAGCTGACTTTAAAAAGAGAGAAGGACAAAACATTACCTTCACTCCTATTATTATTGAAGCAATGGCAAAGGCCGTTAAGGATTTCCCTATGATTAATGTTTCTGTTGATGGAACTAACATCCACATTCATAAAAATGTAAATATTGGTATGGCTGCTGCTTTACCTGATGGAAACTTAATTGTTCCTGTTATAAAAGAAACTCAAAACAAAAACCTTATTGGCATTACTAAATCAGTAAATGATTTAGCTACTAGGGCTAGAGGTGGACAATTAAAGCCAGACGATATTCAAAGCGGCACAATTACAATGACAAATGTTGGTACTTTCGGAAACCTTATGGGAACTCCAATTATCAATCAACCTCAAGTAGCTATTATGGCCTGTGGTGTTATTAAGAAGAAACCTGTTGTTTTAGAAACTA
>Ga0233427_10003372_pt1 | contig 14058 bp, 15 predicted proteins | sample SI_118_April2016_5_FD_179885 | JGI IMG/M metagenome (GOLD analysis project Ga0233427, IMG submission 179885) | Seawater microbial communities from Saanich Inlet, British Columbia, Canada - SI_118_April2016_100_MG | ecosystem: Environmental > Aquatic > Marine > Inlet | place: Canada: British...
TAGAAAAACGCCTGGATGCCAAAATATTTTTGAAACTGTTTGTTAAAGTGAAAGCCAACTGGAGAGACCAGAGGCGATCCATACAGGAGTTCGGTTATACCCAATGATTCATTTTAAAACCGATGAAGAAATAAATACCATGAAGGAAACCTGCCGGCTTGCGGCAGAAGTTCTTTTAATGATTGAACCCTATATAAAACCCGGAGTGACCACCGAAAGGTTGGACCAGATCTGTCACGATTATATTGTGTCGCACGGGGCGGTTCCCTCACCGCTGAACTACCGGGGGTTCCCCAAGAGCATTTGTTCATCAGTCAATGAAGAGATTTGTCATGGCATTCCCTCAGACCGGAAACTGCGTAACGGGGACATTGTTAACCTTGATATCACCACTTACCTGAAAGGGTTTCATGGGGATACCAGCCGCACATTTTTCGTGGGTTCACCGCGTAAAAAATCGGAAAAACTGGTGGAGGTTTGCAGGCAGGCCCTGCAAAAAGGTATCGAATGCGTCAAGCCCGGTGCCCGACTGGGTGATGTCGGGGCGACCATCCAGCAGTTCGCCGAGGGCCATGGTTATTCGGTGGTGCGCGAGTTCTGCGGACATGGGATTGGAAATAATTTTCACGAGGAGCCGCAGGTTCTCCACTATGGGAATTTTGGCGAAGGCGTGGAAATTAAAAAAGGCATGGTGTTCACTATCGAGCCTATGATCAATGAGGGACAACCGGATTTAAAAATCCTTCCCGACAAATGGACCGCTGTGACGGAGGACAGCAGCCTCTCGGCTCAGTTCGAACACACGGTTTGTGTTACCGATTCCGGTGTGGAAGTCATGACCCGCCTCGAGGGCCGAACCCTGTTTTAACTTGGCTTTCTCCTTTAGTAGCGAAAGTGTCCAGGACTTCAGGATAATTTCAAAATTGATTCCTCAATAGGCTTTTAGAGTTGAAATATGACTCAACCTCGGCATCTCCTCCTCATAACCCTGTGTGCTACTGCTGTACGTGTTGTATATTTTTTCCAGTTTCAGGATAACCCTTTCTTTGGTCACGTTCCCCGGAGTTGGGATCAGGGGGTCTATTATGAAGGCGGACTTTCCTTTGCACGTGGAGATCTCCTGGCGGTTGCCCCGGTGCTCGACAATCATTTTTCCCCGGCCTACCAGTATTTTCTAGGGGTATTATTTTTGTTGTTTGGTAGCAAACTGGAGGTTGCATGGGTTGCTCAGTTTCTACTTGGAATTTTATCCACCCTCCTTGTTTATTCGATTGCCTGTAAATTCTCTTCCAGAACAGCCGGATTGATTTCTGCTCTGCTTTTTACTTTTTATGCGCCCAATTGGTTGTATGAAGGGTCTCTTTATCGTGCTTCGTTAATCGTCTTTCTTGAATTGGCGGCGGTGCGGCTTTTGCTGGCCGCGGGTGATCGTCCCAGCCGTTTTCTTTTAATGTCAAGTGCTCTGGTGCTGGGATTGTTCATGCAAATACGTTCCAACAACCTGCTGATTTTTCCGGTGGCCCTTTATTATTTATGGTTGCGGATTAATGCTCCAGGGAAATACAAGTGGCTTGCTGGTTATGTGTTGGTGGTTGTGATGGTCTGTGCTCCGGCACTTTTCTGGGTTAAGGAAGTGCGAGGACAATGGGGGCTTTACGATAAAAGTGGTCCGGAAAACCTGTTGTTGTCAAACACTCTTGATCACTCTGTTCGAACATACGAGCATAATGAAACGTATCGTGAGGTTTTAAAATCTGTTCCATTTGAAGCGGGTCCGATTTTTGAATATATACTTAAAAGTTTTTTGGATCACCCGCTGGAGTTTTTAATTCTCTACCTTAAAAAGACGTATTATTACTTCAATAATTTCGAGATTCCTGTCACTCTGAATTTTTACTTGTTTCAGGAGTTTTCTCCCATGTTGGGCTGGGGAATTCCCTTTGTCATTATTGGTGCAATGGGTATTGCCGGAGGCCTATTGATGTGGAAGCGAAAAGGCTGGACCCTTTTGCACTCATTTTTTCTTGCGGCATTTTTGATATTTCTTCCGTTTCTGGTCCTCTCAAGATACCGCTTGTACTCAATCCCTTTTCTTTGCATGTTCTCCGGTTATTTCCTGGTTGTTGCCCGGGAATGGTTGAGGGAAAAAAACTGGAAAGCGATCACCTCTTCTTTGCTCTGCGTGCTGGGGTTGGGTTTGTTGTTTAAAACTAACCCTCTGCCTGAAGGAAAAATCCGGATTGACGACCTGGCTAATATGGGCGCGGCCTATTTAAATAATGACCAGACGGAGGATGATTCTCTGAGCTTCAGATATTACCGGAGGGCCAGTGAATTATCGCAATCTCTCAAGAGTCCACTACAACAACCTCAGAAAATAAGGAGGTTGTTTCACGATTATCATCTTTTTCAAGCTAAGAAATTTATTGAAAGCAATGAAGGAAAAAAAGGATTGAATTTTTTGGAGCGAGCGTTGGGTTATGATTATAGTGTTTCAAGGACTCATTATATTTATGCCAATGAGCTTTTGAAGATGGGGATTTTAGAAGGCGCTTTGAGGGAGGCTCTTGAGGCACTAAGCCTGAAAGCAGGCTCGAAGGATGCCCATTTACTTCTTGGAACCATTTACAGCAAGCTTTCTTATACACCTTATTGGATGGTGTTTCACTGGGAACAGGCTTTGGGGCAATTGAAAGGTTCAAGCCATAAAACTCTGAGCAAAACCTTAATTCAGGTCCGAAGCCAGTTGGGGCTCTCCGAACCAGAAAAGTCGATTGCCAAGTCAGGTGAGAAAAATCAAATCATTGCTTTGTTAAGTCCAAGTCTTCTTCCTCTTGCCAATATTACTTATGATGTGGACAACCGTTCTCCTCAGGAAATTCTTCGTTATACAAGTATGTTGTACCAGCGTCTGCTATTGTTTCCTGATACTCGAAAGGCTGATATCCATCACCAGTTGGGGATGCTTTTTTGGAAAAAAGAAAACCGCTACTCTGCGGCGGTACACCATTTGGAAAAAGCTCGGGAGCTGGGGAGGCAATCTCCCAACCTTGCCGAACTAAAAAAGCTTCTTGTAGGACGCCTTAGCTTTGATGATCTAAAGTGAGTTGGGACATTTTAACTAAAAGGGTTGACTTATTTGTTCGGTTTGATATTTTTGTTAGAAGAAGAGTGGTTTTTCAAAAGATTTTAAATGTTTAAGGAGGGGTTCTGGATGAAGGGAGATAAGGCGGTAATCAATGCTTTGAACGATGTATTAATGGCGGAATTAACGGCGGTCAATATTTATTACATCCATTACAAAATGCAAGTGGACTGGGGTTATGAAAAACTGGCTTCTCATGCACGGGAAGAATCCATGGGAGAGATGAAACATGCTGACAAAATGATTGAGCGGATTCTTTTTCTGGATGGGATCCCGAATATGCAGAAATACGATACGGTTCTGGTGGGTGATAAGGTTGAAGCTCAATTGAAGAATCAATATAAAATTGAACTCGCTCATGTGAAACGCCTTCGAAAACATATCAAAACCTGTTTGGATAAAAACGATTACGGTACCAAGGAAATTCTGGATGATATTCTTGAGGACACGGAAGAAAGTGTGGACTGGCTGGAAACTCAGTTTACGCGGATCAAAGATATGGGAATCCAGAATTACCTGGCTGAAAATATGAGTTAGGAAGATAATTTAAGAGCAAAAAACCAGTTGTTATAAGGCAGGTGGACCCTGTTTCAATCGGTAAAATGATTGAAACAGGGTTTTTTTATTGCAAAAAGGTGAGGTAACTCTTTGTAAAAAAAGTACTTTAATTTATTTTCGAGAAAATCTTCGAAGGGGGTTGACAGGGGAGGCGTTTTTTATTATATTGATAATCGTTATCAATATTAAGACGGAGACCCTAATGAGAAGGCAGAATGTGAAAATTTGCAAAGGGCCGGGTTGCAGAGCGTGGTCTTCGGACCGGATCGCCCGTGAGTTGGGGGAAATTCGGGAGGCTCTGGGTCTTGAAGGAATTCAAGTCTGCCCGGTTCCCTGCATGAAGGTTTGTGGGGGTGGGGCATCTGTTCGGGTTAATTCCAATCGAAAAATTGTGAAATTGCGGGAAGTCGATGATGTGATGAATGCTCTAGGTATCCAAGGGGCAACGGTGGCCTGCATGGCCTGAACTAAAAAAATTTGCTCTTTTTTTAATTGATAATAGTTATCAATATTATTTTGTGGTATGGCTGTTTTGCAAGTTCTGAAAGAAAGGAACGGGGTTTATGAGTGTAGCGATTGTTGGTGGATTGGATCGATTAAAAAGACTCTATGAGAAGAAGTGCGTTGATATGGGTTATCAGGGAAAAGTATTTAGCCAACGGGTGCCTAACCTGGCTAACAGGATGACGGGCGTTAATGCAATTGTCATTTTTACCGGCACGGTTGCCCACCCTATGGTTGAAGAGGCAACTCGGGTGGCACGGACATGGAACATTCCGCTTGAGCGCAGTCACTCCAGCAGTGTTTCAGCTTTAAAGCGTTGCCTGGAAGGTTTTTCTGGAAACGGGATGAGGGCTTGATGGGTTTATTCAAGTTAAATTGTGGTGTGATTATTTGGGGTCCTTTGGGGGCCTGTATTTTATGTGGAGAAAGGAGTAGGGGACAATGAAACAAAAACTGGGTTTTATGGCATTGATGGTTCTGGCGTTTTTGTTAGCGGCGGTACCTGGTTATTCTGCCAGCACGGGAGAACTGGAAAGGAAAATAGATTTACTTGCCGATGAAGTGGACGATTTGAAAAGCCGGGGTATTGGCGCAGGCACTTCCGACCACAACCGGGTCAGTGTCCACGGTTATGGGGAAATGCATTTTAATAGAACTACGCAGGAACGTGGAAGCACTCAAATTGACAACCATCGCTTTGTCATCGGGGTTCACGCATTGTTGACGGACTGGATTCACCTCAATGCTGAAATCGATTTTGAACACGCGGCGCAGGAGCTGGAATTTGAATTCGGGTATTTGGATTTTTTATTGAGTCCTGGTTTAAATGCCCGTGCCGGGGTCATGCTGGCGCCCGTTGGCCTTCTTAATGAATTCCATGAACCAAACCTGTTCTGGACATCTGAACGGCCTCTGTTGCAAAGTCGCATGATTCCCACAACCTGGAGTGCCGGTGGTGCGGGGCTATTTGGAACCCCTATGGAGGGAGTGAACTACCGACTCTATGCCATGAACTCTCTGCAATCCATCACCAAGGATAGTACGGCAAATGGAGGGGGGTCTGGAGGAAACGGTGGATCAGGAGACTCTTTCGGAACGAATGGAATTCGGGGTGGGCGAAAACAGGTCAATGAGGCAGTTGCCGATGACTGGAGCGTGTTTGCGCGTGTTGAATTCACCAAGCTTTTTCCGGGTTTGCAAGTCGGATTTTCTCTGGTTAATGGCGATACCACCCATAATATTATCTCAGCAGACGGTAATATGACTCTTCTTGAGGCGGATATCCAATATCGCTGGAACTGGTTCGACATGAATGCATCCATCGTAAATACCGACATCGATGATGCGGGAGCCATGAATACGTTTTGTGCGGCGGGGGGTGCTGTCGATGATTGTGCAGGCGGAATTGCCTCAAACAATTTTGGTTACAATGTTCAGGCAGGAGTGCATCTTCCTCAGTTAATGGGTTGGAAGACCTCGCATGACATTGTGCCGCATTTCATGTTTGAAAGGGTGCGGACTCAGGATGAAATGCCTGCTGGAACCGATCCCGACAAATCTAAAAACAGAAATGCTGTTTATACCTTTGGGGTGGCCTACCTGCCGATTCCGGAGGTTGCTTTGAAGGTGGACCATACGCACACGATGTTGCAGGATAATACATCGACGGACCAATTTAATATGGCCATCGCTTATATGTATTAAACGGTTGATCACGGTCCGTTTGGACTCCCAATCCTGGCATTTTGAGATGATGGCTCCTCCAAGTTTTCTCTCAGGGTGCCAGGATTTTTATTAACGGTACTTTTGAAAATCGTTTAAAATTCTTTTTGTTATGGCATTAAAACCAACCAGAATTTTGCTCGGTGTTTTTGTTTTTGCGGCCAGCCTGGGAATTTTTATTCCAACCTCTTTTTCAGAGGAAGAAGAAAAGGTGCTGGATGTTCAGGTTTATCTCACGAAAAAGCAGGCTTTTGAAATTGCTTTTCCGGGAGCGGACAAGGTAGACCGGGAAAAAAAATGGCTGACAGATGAGCAGAAAAAGGCCATCGGTGACCTTTGCTTGCAAAACTTCAAATCCAACCGGATGACTTTTTATGTCGGGAAACGGGATGGGGTTCCTATGGGGTATGCCATCATCGATCATGAGATCGGCAAATCGTTTCCCATCACGTTCATGGTTGTTCTTAATGTGGATGGGTCGGTGCGGGATGTTGAGATCATGGTCTATCGCGAACCGCGCGGGTGGGAGGTGCGGTACCCTTCCTTCATGGACCAGTTCACCGGGAAAAATGCTGATACGGATTATCGCATCATCAACTCCATTACCGGCGCGACCCTTTCGGTCCGGGCGATGGTGAAAGGGGTCTCGAGGGCGACGGCGGCTTATAAAGTGTTGTACCTTTCAGCAAAACCCTGAACTACGCATCCTCCGTTCTTTCCTTTTAGATATAAGAGGTTTATACTTTCCTATATTATCTCTCTAATTCGACATGAGTGGCCATGAAAAACTGGATTTTCGTTTTCACGCTGTTGCTTTCAGCCTGTGCATCTTCACCGTTTAGTGGGCCAGACCCGTTTGAGCACACCGAGCTTCTTTTGGATGCGGAGGAGGCTCTTGGCGGGTTGATCCGTGCTTCGGGAATTCCAAAAAAACTTCTGGAGCATACCAAGGCCATTGTGGTGTTTCCCAATCTGATGAAGGCGGCCATGATCGCCGGGGCGCGTGTCGGAAAAGGGGTGGTGATTGTTCGGTCACCGAAGACCGGGAAATGGAATCCGCCGGCTTTTATTAAATCCCGGCAGGCCAGTTGGGGAATTCAGGCCGGCATCCAGAAAGCGGAGCTGGTGCTTTTGGTGATGACCAACAAAGGACTCAGACAATTGTTCAAAACGCAATATGATCTGGGGAAGGGGCCACAGATTGCACTAGGACCGGTAGGGAAAACTATAGATATGAATCTGGTTCTCAATAAAAATGATATCTTTGCTTATTCTCGCATCAAAGGTTTGTTTGCCGGGCTTTCTTTCGAGGGGACGGTTATTACATCTGACAAGAACGCGAATTACGAGTATTACCAGCAATCGGTTTCCAACCGCAACCTGCTCATGGGACATGAAGGAATCAAGGTTCCATCATCGGGCCGGGCGTTCCTCCAAAGAATGAACAAAATAGCTGGCGCCACTGGGCGTGGGGCCAACCAGCAATAACTCTCTGGCTAGCAAAGAGTTTTGGCGGCTTAATAAGTTATCGCTACTTGTTTCCAAGCAGGAAAACCAAATCCCCCCAACCCCCTTCGTAGAAGGGGGCGTTTCAATGGACCCCTCTTTTTAAAGAGGGGCTGGGGTGATTTAGAACCTCTCGCACAATATCCGGGCTAGCTGCCTCCCCTGCCAAGGAGCTCTATAGTCTCCACCACTCTTTTTAATCCTTTCCCATCGATCAAACTTTTTCCGGCCTGACTCATTTTCCCCAGGATATCCGGACTCGATTGCAGAATTTCCGGCAGGCGGTTTTCGTTCCACGACTCAGCCATGCCAAGGTTCATGGCGGCACCTTGTTTTTCAGCACGGTCTGCTTTCTCTGACTGATGGGCGACCTGGTTGATCACAAAGGCGGGAGTACCCACTGCCATGGCTTCATGCAGGGTGACTCCGCCAGCACAAAACACGGCAGAGTGATCGAGCAGGGTTTGTGCCATTTCTGATGTGGACTCCAGCAGTTTCACCGTTTCACTTTGGCGGTCTTTCAGGGCCGGGATGTTTTTGCATCCGGGGCCTGCAAGAAGGGTCATGGAAAGATTGGGCTGAATCTGCAAAAGTTTGTCGGCAAGCAAGGGTGTCAGGGAGTGCGGGTCGGTGCCTCCCAAAGTGATCAACACCGAAGCGATGGGTCTATTGAACTGGCGTTTTTTAGCATGCAGTGTCTCAAACTCTGGTGCGAGCACGGAATAGGCGGGACCGAAAAGAGTTTGAACCGGCACGTCCACAGAATTTTTTTCTTCCAGGTTGCAGTCGATCAGCAGGTCAACATGGTTGCGGCCTTCTCCACAGTCTTCAAAACTGACCACTGTCTTTTTATCGCGTTTGATCTTTTTGATAAAGGCTGATGAAGTGTCTTGAATATCCAGAATGATAATATCCAGAGGCCCGGTTTCTTTTTCTGTGAGAGGGTCGTTCAGAATTTTGCGGGGGAACTGACAGCGATCCAGCCAACTTTCAGCAGGCGGGTAATCGGGAATGAAAAAGGTGATTTCGGCTCCCCGGTCCTGCAGGATTTTGGCAATATGACATTGACGGACCAAATGGCCCATGCCCTGAGAAAAAGAAGTTTTGCAGACAATTCCGATTTTAGCCATGATATTGCGGAGAACCTCCGCTGGTAACTTGCAATGTCTTTATTTTGCGGACATACGTTTACTCGGCTCAACAAGCTATTTACCCCTTAGGGGCACGAAAACTAAGGAAGAGTATCACGGCTACTGGCCCCACGCCTAGTGGGTTGGCCGGTTTATCTTTTGTAAAATTTCCCGGTCACTGAAAATCACATCCAGTTTTTCCCGCCTTCTTGCCTTGAGAATAGAGGGAAGCCGCTTCAGTGCCATATAAAAGGCAACCCAGAACCGGCTCTTCATGCGAAACAGATCACGGATCAGGAAAAGCGGAATATAAAACAGGAACTGATACGTCAAGGATCGATCCAGAATATTCTTCCAGACAAAGAGGTAGTTGTTGCGCGCAGAGATCAACCCGATCCGCCTTTTCTTTTCCTGCCGGGTGATGGTGGACTGCACCTTGTGATAGGCTACGGATTTGGGTTCATAGAGCACCTTCCATCCTCTTTTTAGAGCGCGGTACGAAAGGTCAATCTCTTCATAGTACAGAGGATGATAAACGGGGTCGAATCCGCCCAGTTTCAGATAGCGGTCCCGGTCCACCATAAAAGCTCCCCCACAGGCAAACAGGGTTTGGCTGGAGTCATCCGGTTCTTTTTCGTATAGATAAAAATGGCCGTTCTGAAAATAACCTCCGCGATTGCCATAGAGAAATGTGGTTCCATCAAATGCGTAGAACTTTCCGCTGACTGAAAAGGTGTCCTTGCCTTCAGCAAAGTGTTCGGCGAGATGGTAGAGGGCATCTTCATCCAGTTTTATATCGTTGTTCATTGGCATGATGAGGCGGGACCGTGCCAGGCCAGCTCCGAAATTATTGGCCCCATGAAACCCATAGTTGACGGGAGTCTTTTCTGCCTGAACTGTGGGGAATTCCTGCGCCAGGACTTCGAGGCTGTCATCGGAACTGCAATCGTCCACCACCATGATTTCATAAGAACGTTTTTTATCGTAGGCAACAGACTTGAGGACGCTGGGCAGGCATTCTCTCAGCAGTTCTCTGCCATTCCAGTTGGTGATGATCAGAGTGATGTCAGGAATGTTCATAAAAGCATATGGCGCACGGCCTCTAAAATTTCGACTTCCCCGTTTAAAGGGACTCTATCCTTAACGGTCAAACTCAGAGCTGTCTTGATGGCTGTCTGCCAACGGCCTTGATAAAAGTCGTCATCTGCAATAATAACTCCTGTTCGGGTTTTCTGTAAATAGTCGCGAATGGCCTCAAATTCATAAAAATCCCGGCGTTCGCAGGTAATAACAGGTTTGTGGCTGGCGAAAGCTGAGCCCAGTGTGGAGTAGCCTCCCTTGGTGCACACCACATCAGAACTGGCAATGAGATCGGGAAACTGGAACCGGTCGTCTAAAATACAAAGTCCGGGTACCGCTTGCTCAATAAGGTCACGAGTCAGATACAGGCAGTCTTTGTGTTGTGACAGGTTTTCCCACAACACAGAACGGGTGCCATAGTCTCCCAGATAAATAAAAACCAGGGTTTTACCGGCAAAACTGATATTCAGATATTGCTCAAGCTCATTACGTATGTCCTGACCTTTTTGGGCGATGAACCCGACTTCTCTGTTTTCCCTGGCAAAGGATTGGGGTAAATGACATTGCGGGAGAATGTGCAGGTCGGCGCAGGAATATTCTTCTTCCAGCATCTGCAATAAATGTTTTTCCTCGCCAGCACCGGGGAGATGACTGTAAATATCATGCCAGGTAAAGTTTCCTATCAGGATCGATGGAATGCCAACATCGTATGCGGCTTTGACCGGCATGCTGGCAACATCGGATAAAACCAGAGCTATCTGATTTTCCCGAAGCCAGTTTTTTTCTGCTTCTATCGTCGACTGGCCTTGAAAATTTTCAAAGTTTTTGAATGTTTCTTCAGGGTCGACTTGCAGTGAGTTGTTGATGTGCCTGCATCCCGCATCGATGGACTGAAGCCAATGGTTGACACCCTCCCCGAGATGTTGCGTGAACAAAGATTTCGAGACCTGAGACTTTATGTGTACGTTGAAATCGGAGGCGAGTTGTTTGAGAACCGGTATGGACCGGGCGTAATGCCCGTAGCCATGACCGCTGATGTAATAGGCGAGATTTTTATCCACTAGGCGTGGGGCCAGTGGCCGTGATATTCTTCCTTGGCTTTCGTGCCCCGAAGGGGTAAATAGCTTTCATGGGTATGTATTTCTTAGGAAAGGGCAAGGCATGGGCAATCCTTGTTCTTGCCTCTTTTATATTCTTTACTGTTCTTCTATTGGTACTGTCTTTTTCATGCTTTTGAAGAAAAAATTGTTTTTAATTGGATCTTCACCCAATACTTCATGATGGCTATATGGAATATCATGTTTGTCTTGATAACTTAATGATACTAGTGTGGGAAGATTATCGTATGACCCCGGTTCTAAATTGATTTGCGAAATCCCACCTTTTTCAATAGATACATGATTTGGGATAATTTCTTTATTATTTCCAAAATCATAAACGGTGATGTTTCTAGCAAGCCCACCGGTATTTTTGAAGCGAATAATTAAAATAGGAGTATTTGCATTTCCTCTTGAGCAATCTATATATTCAAAATGGGGTCTTTCCTGTCTCTTAGTCAATTCAATTTTTTCTGCCTCTAAATCTGCCTGCCGCTTAATTTGCTCTCCTTGAATATGTATTTCCTTCCCTTGTTGAAAGTACCCGATAACAAACCATATCAAAGCTAGTGGTGCTACTGCTCCTGCCAGAAAGTCTCCCCATGCATTTAATTCAAGGTCGCTGAGTCCTTTTTTATTTGTAAAAATAATAATAGAAATAAGGGCAATCCAAATACTTGAAATTAAAAAACCCGCTTTAGTAAGTGTTTTCATTATTTCTTTTTCAATTGCCCGTTAATCAATTTTTGACTATTAAAAAACTTCAGATTTTCCTTTTTTTCAATGCTTAAAAATGCTTGGTGCCTATATAACCTACCCTCGCTATCGCTATATTCCAAAGTTATTGAAACAGGAAGCTGGTCTGAACTGGTAACCCGAAAGGTTATTCTGTAAGGAGTATCTCCATCAGGGTAAATATTTCTGTTTGGTTTAAGGTCATAACCAATTACATTTGTATCTGATGAAGATACCTCTGCATTAAGGGCGGGTCCTCCAATATTTTTAAAATTTACTTCATATCTTATTTGTCTACTTGCGGAAGCTGTAGTAGTTTTTTCATAAACCAAGTTAGGCCTAACATCTTTTTTCCCTGCCTCAAGTTCCCTTTCTCCTATAGCCACCTGCTTTTCGGTGGCATCCGCTTGTCGTTGAGCCTGTTTACCTTGAAAATTAAACTCTTTCCTCTGTAGAGCTAATTCTTCCCTCTGCAACTGAAGTTCTTTCCCTTGTTGAAAATAACCAATTACAAACCAAAAAAATGCTAGAGGTGCAAAGGCACCTGCCATGAAATCTCCAAATTCATTCAGGTCTAACTTGTATAAATTATCTTCATTAAAGATACCTATGAGTATGATAAATGTAAGCCAAAGAAAAGTAACAACAAATCCTATACGAGTAGTTTTCTCTGCTTTTAAAAACGCTATTAACCCTTGATAGATATTAGAAAAAGTAAGATCAATAAAAGCGCATTTATTATTTTTGAGTAAAAATTTGATTACTCTACTGATTCTTTTAATCGCTTGAATGGTTTTCATACTCCCCTCTACCTTATTTTATATCTTGCTAGTTTATTCCTCTTCTTCCGGCTCCTTAATTTCAACAGGTTTCTCGAAAAATTGAGGCCATTCTTGTTCTGTTGGATAAAAGGGGCAATGATGTCTATATAAATTTCCAAATCCATCAAGGTAAGTTAGTTCAACGGAAAAGTTGGAATCAATAATTTTGTGTTCTACCTCAATATAGCCTCTTTCACCTGTGGTTAGATGACTGACGTGATTGTGTTGTTCATCAAAAATGGAAATTTTAACGCCTTCTAAAGGAGAAAACCCTTTTACCCCTAGAGCATTTCCACCGTTGTTGTAAAAATATATGTCAGTCTCAGAGGAATTATGTGGTGCTTTTCTAGTTTCTATTAATTGAAATGTTAGGCGTGGTGTGGCTTCCTGTAACCTTAATTTAATATCTTTATGAGTTAATTTAGCTTGTTCTTTAAGTTGTATGGTTTGGTTTGTTAATTCATCTGTGGATTTTTTAATTTCTATTCTTTGGTGTCGAATCTCCTTCATCTGTAAAAAGAATCCGAGAGCAAACCAGAATACAGCTAATGGGGCAAATGAGCCAGCTAGGAAATCCCCTAGATGATTTAAGCTCCACTCTTCTGGTAATGCAGTCTCGCTATATAAAACTAAAATAAAACCAATCCAGAGAAAGGTGAAAACAGCACCGATCCCTATAAATAGGCGTGTATGATCCTTTTCCTCTTCTGGTTTTATATGCTCTCCTTTTTCTTCTGCCACAACTTACCTTTCTACCCGCCTCTGATATTTTTCTAAAAATTTTATCAATAAAATTTATCAATTTTATCCATATCGGTATGACAACCACCATCTGGCCGATGATCGTAAATCCTGAAAGAGCTAATTTCATCATTCCAGTCACCAGTACCTATTAACCGTTTATAAATACTAATATTAGGAATTTCTCCACGGTGTGCGGCAGTGTCTGGTCGTCCTCCAAAAATAATTAGTGAGTGTCCGCCATAGGCAGATGATGAGAAAAAAGCAGCACATTTATTATGCCTAATTACGATACTTGTAACCTCGCTGTTAATGAATGAAGGAAGGTTTGACATGCTTGTGCTGGAGTGATAGGCAGGGTGGCCTGTATAATTAACATCCCTGTAGAGGCTCACAAAGTCTTCAGTGTCCTCTCTTGCATTTGCATTCCCCAATGTTAATAAGATCAATATGGTAATTGCAATCCATCCAGATAATATTTTCATGTTTTTCTCCCCTTTATAGTTGTTTTTACCTACCTCTAACTACTTTCTAAAAGTGTTATTCCTTTTAATAAGCAAGAATATTTTATCACGGAGTTCCGATAATGTGGTAGGCGGGGTTTTTGATGGGGGCGACTAGCAGGTTGTCGAAAAAGTCGCCGTGACGAGGTTTTTCTTAGGTGTCATGCTGAGGCTCTCGAAGCATACACGCTAGTTTAAAGGTCTTGAGGGCCTCAGGGTGACGATATTCGAACTATAGTAGTTCTTCAGTCCTGCTAGTCGTGGGGCCAGCGGAGGTTCTCCGCTACTTGTCTTTTGCCGGCTTGTAGTCGAACTGGCAAACAGAACCTAACCGCGCAAACAGGTTGCTCAATTTCAAGTCGACATAATCCTTTCGGGCTTCCCAGGGGATTTTGTCAAAACAGCAAGCGGTCTCAATATAGTCGGTTCTGCCGAAGCGAATGAAAAACTGGGCAAACCAGCACTTTTTCATTTTATAGACCCAGTTTGTATCATCGACTTTTTTATGTTCCAGAA